>Ga0302288_1001343_pt1 | contig 16131 bp, 11 predicted proteins | sample III_Fen_N1_1_FD_194549 | JGI IMG/M metagenome (GOLD analysis project Ga0302288, IMG submission 194549) | Peat permafrost microbial communities from Stordalen Mire near Abisko, Sweden - III_Fen_N1_1 | ecosystem: Environmental > Terrestrial > Soil > Wetlands > Permafrost | place: Sweden: Abisko...
AGCAACAACAAAGACAGCAACAACAACAAAGACAACAAAGACAGCAACAGCAGCAAAGACAGCAACAGCAGCAAAGACAGCAACAGCAGCAACAACAAAGACAGCAACAAAGACAGCAAAGAAATTGATGGCGTAACAGACATCAAAGACAAATTATCAAAGATGCCTGAAACAGTTACATTTCAAAAAATGGAAAGAGATAAATTAGTTGATGGATTTTCAAAGATGGGATTATATGCGCTCAATGTTCAGGAGAAAGAGAGAGAGAGAATTGCGAGGGACTTACATGATTCTTCTTTACAGAATCTGACACATATGATACATAAGATAGAATTAGCATCAAAATTTATTGATCAGGATACACTAAGAGCAAAGCTGGAATTAGTTACAATTACAAAAGGTATACGAGATATAATTGAAGAGATAAGAGGTACTATTTATAATTTAAGACCAATGGCTTTTAACGATCTGGGATTTATAGAAGTATTCGACAGAATAAAAGATAATTATCGCATGAAAAGTTCTTGTGAAATAACACTGGATATAGATGACATTAATAATTGTTCAGAAATTATTAAAATTACAATTTTCAGAATTGTAGATGAAGCAGTATGCAATGCTATAAAACATTCAAATGCAAGTTTATTAAGAGTAATTATTAAAGATGAAGGTGAAACTATTCATATTGAGATTGTTGATAATGGAACTGGATTTGATGAAAAAATATTAAAAGGAGAATATGCAAAATCAAATTTACATTTTGGATTGCAGATTATGAGAGAGAGAATAATACTTATTGATGGAACTATGTCAATCACGAATGACAAAGGAACAAAAATATTAATAGATATTCCCAAAATCGGAGGTAAGAGTAATGATTAATGCCATGTTGGTAGATGACCATGTAATGATAAGAGAAGGAATCAAACAACTATTGGAATTTGACGGAGATATTAAAGTAATTGCACAAGCTGGAAGCGGCAATGAGTGTATGCAGACATTGAAAAAAATAGTTCCTGACATTCTTCTTTTAGATATTAATATGAAAGATAAAAACGGAATTCAGACCTTAGAAGAAATAAGAACTAAAAAAATACCGGTTAAAGTTTTATTGTTAACAGTACATAATGAAGCTGAGTATTTAGTTAAAGCAATTGATATTGGTGTTGAAGGATATTTATTAAAAGATTCAGGTTCTATAGAATTAAAAAATGCAATCAATACTATAATGGATGGAGAAAAATATATTCAACCAAAACTTGTACCTATGCTAAACTCAAAATTAATTAATAGGGATATTGATAAGCAAAAAATTGAAACGCTTACAAAACGGGAACTGGAAGTGCTTATTAAGATTGCCGAAGGTATGTTTAATAAAGAAATTGCAATTGAATTGAGTATAAGCGAAAGAACAGTAAAGAATCACATCTTTAATATATTTAAGAAACTAGATGTCTCAGATAGAACCCAAGCAGCAGTATTTGCTATTAAAAATAGTTTAATTCAAGTATAAAAAGTCAAGCATATTAAGGATTTACACTATAATCTCCTGTGTTTCCATGAAGAATGTTTCACGTGAAACACAGGAGATTATTATTCTGAGTCAAAGGCAGCTAAGTACTAGATAATGTTTCACGTGAAACATTTTGCCCCCACATGTAGTAAAAAAAGCCGTGAAACATTTTATAAAATTCAACATTATCTCCTGTGAAACATCTGAAATAGTATGAAAAAGCCCTAAAAAATCACACTATTTCGTCATTTTTAAGTAGATTAGCAGTAGCAAAAGTGGTATAATCGGATGAGTGAGAAAAAGAGAAGAGAGAATACGTCAGTGGTTATTAACCAGGACGAAAGGAAACTATTTATGGGAAGAACGATAGCAATAGCAAATCAAAAGGGAGGCGTTGGAAAGACAACGACTTCAATCAACTTATCAGCATCATTGGCAGCAAAAGGAAAAAAAGTTTTGGTTATTGATATTGATCCACAAGGAAATACAACCAGTGGATTTGGGATTAATAAAAACGAATTGGAAAACACAGTATATGAAGTGCTATTAGGTGAATGTGCGATTCAGGATTGTATATTAAAAGAAGTACTTCCAAACCTATCAATTTTACCCACCAATGTTAATCTGGCAGCGGCAGAAATAGAATTGATTGATACAGACAGAAAAGAATTCATTCTTAAAAAGGAAGTTGATTGGATCAAGAAACAATATGATTTTATAATTATTGATTGTCCACCATCCCTTAGTATGCTAACGGTAAATGCTATGACAACCGCTGATTCTGTTTTAGTTCCTATCCAATGTGAATATTATGCATTGGAAGGATTAAGTCAGTTAATACATACTGTTAATCTTGTAAAAGAAAGATTGAATCCAGATTTATTTATGGAAGGTGTACTTTTTACCATGTATGATTCAAGAACCAATTTATCATTACAGGTTGTTGAGAATGTAAAAAATAATCTTAAAGAAAATGTTTATACAACAATTATACCTAGAAATATCAGATTGGCAGAAGCTCCTAGTTATGGACAGCCAATTAATGTGTATGATCCTAAATCGGCAGGTTCAGAAGCTTATATGGCACTGGCAGATGAAGTTATTAATAGAAAGGATGTATAAAAACTATGGCACCAAGGGGTTTAGGTAAAGGATTAGATGCATTAATTCCCAGTGGGGGAACAGATCTTTCAAAACATTCAAATGCATCTAGGGACAATAGCCTGGTAAAAGAAACAGGAGAAACAAAAGTAAAAATCACGATGGTTGAACCTAACCGTGATCAGCCACGTAAAAATTTTAACGAAGATGCCCTTTTAGAATTGTCAGAATCAATTAAACAGTTTGGTCTCTTACAACCTATATTAGTTCAAGATAGAAAAGATCATTATGAAATTATAGCTGGAGAACGTAGATGGCGTGCGGCAAAAATGGCTGGACTTAAAGAAGTACCGGTTATTATCCGTAATCTATCTGAACAGGAAATTGTAGAAATTGCGCTCATAGAAAACATTCAGAGAGAAGATTTAAATCCAATTGAAGAAGCTCAGGCATATAGACGTCTTTTAACTGAATTTAATTTAAAACAAGATGAAGTTGCAGAAAAAGTATCGAAAAGCAGAACGGCTGTAACAAATTCTATGAGATTATTAAAACTTTGTGATGAAGTGCAACAAATGGTTATTGATGATATGATATCCACAGGCCATGCCCGAACTATTTTATCAGTAGAAAATCCAGAAGAACAATATGCCTTAGCACAAAAAATATTTGATGAAAAGCTTAGTGTAAGAGATGTTGAAAAATATGTAAAAAATATGAATAAGCCAGTAAAACCAAAAAAACCAGAAGACACTTCTTTAGAAGCAATTTATCAAAAAATCGAAGAAGAATTAAAAAGTACTCTCGGAACAAAGGTAGCATTAACTTCAAGGGAAAATGGTGCTGGAAAAATAGAAATAGAATTTTATTCCCATGAGGATTTGGACAGATTAATTGACATTTTTAAACAACATAACTAATTTGATTAGAAGTAAAAACATTAAAACTACATAATACATTAAATTGCAATATCTTATGAATTATGCAATTATATTGTAACGATATGATATCCGTCAAGAAACCGGATATGAAAAGAAATATTTATTGGAGGCAGTAATGACAAGTAATTTTTTAAGTAATTATGGGTTAGCAAATATAGATATGGGCATTGTGATTTTGGTAATGGCAGCATTGTTGCTTATACTAATGATTATTACAATAATACAAATGGTTCGTTATTCAAAACTACAAAAAAATTATATTAAATTTCTTACTGGAAAAGATGGTAAGTCTCTAGAACAAACAATCATTGGAGTAATTGAAGAAAATAAGATGCTAAGAATATCATCAGATAAAAATAAAAAAGATATTCGCACCTTATACAAAAATATGGAATTAACATATCAAAAACTGGGAATTGAAAAATACGATGCCTTTAATACCATGGGCGGTAAGTTAAGTTTCTCATTAGCATTACTGAACGAAAAAAATGATGGTTTTATAATGAATTCCGTACACAGTAGCGACGGATGTTATTCCTATACAAAAGAGATTAGAAATGGTCAATGTGAAATTGCTTTAGGAGAAGAAGAAAAGAAGGCTCTTAATCAGGCAATGAATACAGAAAATACTAAATAGTTATTGTTCGATCTTATTGTGTAAGACTTCTTACTGGGTTGGACTTCTTACTGGGTTGGACTTCACACTGTGTAAGACTTCTTACTGAGTAAGAATCAGTTGGATCTGTTCAAGTAATGAATAGATCATCAAAAATTGAAAGGCATGGGGATAAAAATGAAATGTGTCCAGATTGAACAGTTAAAAGGTGGAGAAGTTCTTGAAAAGGATATTTTGACAGAGGATTTTAATATTATTTTAGCAGCTGGAACTATCATCAAAAGTGAATATATTCCAAAACTGATGGATTTAAACATTAAACAGGTTTACATAAAACCTAATGGACCATCTGGTGAAGCTGTTCTCCTATTAAAACAGGAAACTGAAGAAATCTTTAAAGATAAAGTTAAAAACATATTGGAAAAGCACATTTACCAGCATAATGAAGAATTAGAAGAACTATGCAAGACAGTGGACAGCATCATATCCAGTATATTGGATGAAGAAAAAGTTATTGAACAGGTTTATGATATTAAAGAAAGAAATGCCGACATTTACGAGCACTCTATCAGTATCTGTACAATATCTACGCTGGTAGGACTTAAAATGGGTCTATCTGTTGAGAGAATTCATGACATGGGAGTGGGTTGTTTGCTTCATGATATAGGGTTGCGTTATCTGATGGTTCCATTTGATAATCTGCCAACGGAAGATTTGCCTGAAATAGAAAAAGCAGAGTTTAAAAAGCATCCGGTTTATGGATATACTGCTTTAAAGGATGAAGACTGGATTTCTTCTACAGGTAAAAACATTATTTTATGCCACCATGAACATATTGATGGATCCGGATATCCTTTACATGCTTCCAGTATTTCAATTGAAAGCAGAATTGTTGGGGCATGTGACGCTTTTGATGAAATGATTTCAGGTATTGGATGTAAACAGAGTAAGGTATATGAAGCTATTGAATTTTTACGAGTTTATTCAAATGTCTGGTACGATAAAGAAGTGGTGAATGTTCTTCTGCAATTTACAGCAATGTATCCGGTGGGAACCAGAGTCATTACCAATAAAGGTGATATTGCCGTGGTTATCGGACAAAATAAAACTTTTACAGAACGCCCGGTTATCCAGCTTATCCAGGATTGTAACGGAAAAGATATTACAGATAATAATGTTATTGATCTTGTACAGGTTACAAACATGGTAATTACAGGTGTGGTTGAATAATATTCGATAGTTGGCGCCCAAATGAAGCGACTCTCGATGCATCTCATTAACAAGTAATTTTCTTAACGGAATCTTCTTGTTTTTCTAAAGTTTGCTTCACTTTATTATAATTTAAGAATTTTTATATATTATGTTTTGAAAAATCATGAAGATAGTGTTACAATCTATAAAGATTACGAAGTGATGGAGGAACCATGTTATGATAGATATAAAATTCCTTAGAGAAAATCCTGATGCAGTCAGAGAAAATATCCGTAAAAAGTTTCAGGAAAATAAACTGGTTATGGTTGATCAGGTTATTGAACTGGATCTGGAAGCCAGAAAAACACAACAGGAAGCGGATGACCTTCGCGCAGCAAAAAACAGAATTTCAAAAGAAATTGGCGGATTAATGGCCAAAGGTCAAAAAGAAGAAGCAGAGAAATTAAAACAACAGGTTGCGGAAGATACGAAATGTCTTGTTGACCTAGAAGAAAAAGAAAAAGAATTAGAAGAAAAAATTACCAAAATCATGATGGTAATTCCTAATATAATTGATCCTAGTGTCCCACTTGGAAAAGATGACAGTGAGAATGTAGAAGTAACTAAATATGGTGAACCATTGGTACCGGATTTTGAAATTCCTTATCACACAGAGATTATGGAAAAATTTAATGGAATTGATTTAGATGCGGCCAGAAAAGTAGCCGGAAATGGCTTCTATTATCTTATGGGAGATATTGCAAGACTTCATTCAGCTGTTATTTCCTATGCAAGAGATTTTATGATTAACAGAGGATTTACTTATTGTATTCCTCCTTTCATGATCAGAAGTAATGTAGTTGCAGGTGTTATGAGTTTTGCTGAGATGGACGCCATGATGTATAAAATCGAGGGAGAAGATCTTTATCTGATTGGAACCAGCGAACATTCCATGATTGGTAAATTTATTGATACTATAATCCCTGAAGAAAAATTACCTGAAACATTAACCAGCTATTCTCCTTGTTTTAGAAAAGAAAAGGGTGCGCACGGTCTTGAAGAACGTGGTGTTTACCGAATTCATCAGTTTGAAAAGCAGGAAATGATAGTTGTATGTAAACCTGAAGACAGTCCTGTGTGGTTTGAAAAATTATGGCAGAATACAGTTGACCTGTTTAGAACCCTGGATATACCTGTAAGAACCCTAGAGTGTTGCTCAGGGGATTTAGCAGATTTAAAAGTAAAATCCTACGATGTAGAAGCTTGGTCTCCAAGACAGAAGAAATACTTTGAAGTAGGAAGTTGTTCTAATTTAGGAGATGCTCAGGCAAGACGATTAAAAATTCGTGTAAACGGTGAAAACAGTAAATATTATGCCCATACTTTAAATAATACAGTAGTTGCTCCTCCAAGAATGTTAATCGCATTTTTAGAGAACAATCTGCAGGCAGACGGATCAGTAAGAATTCCAGAAGCTTTACGTCCATATATGGGTGGACAGGATTTGATTAAGTAACACACAAATCAATAAGAGATAATAGCAAAGAGACTAAAAAAGACAGTAAAACGGCAGTAAAAAAGACAGTAAAAAATAATATATTAATTAATAAAATACGATTTGGAAAGTAGGTGATTTTCGTGCATAAATATCTGAGAGCTATTGGTTTTGGCAAATTAAATAACCGTAAGGAATTAAAAGAACTTTTAACGAAGGCGATTCAGAATGCTGCGGAAAGAGCCTACGTCACCAATGGTGAAGAGACTATGTTTGCGGAATTCAGTATGTCCTATGGGGAGAATATCGGAATCGCGGTCAGAGGAGAATTTGACGAAGAAAGTAACTTTACCTATGAATATTATTTTCCCTATCTGAGGGGTTCTGGAATTACGTCAGAAGAAGATGTCTCAATAGAACGGCATGCAGCAATGGAATCTTATGCAGGAGTATGTGATGACTTAAAAGTTGGTGTTTCCCTTATATTTTATCTTCAAAATGTGATACCATATCTGAAAGTAAAGAATAATGACAGCCTCCCGGTTCGAGGAACAACACTTACTGTTTCAGGTTTATCATGTCAGGGAACTGTTATGATGCCAATCATTAAAAATGAAAATCAGAAAAAAAGAATCAAACGAAATGCAACTAATCGCAACAGTCTTATTGCAGCAGCCCGAAAGGGAGATGAAGATGCAATTGAAAGTCTTACATTAGAAGATATGGACACTTATACAACTATTTCACGTAAAATCATGAAAGAAGATGTGTTTAGTCTGGTGGATACTTATTTTATGCCTTATGGCGTGGAATGTGATCAATATTCCATACTGGGCGAGATTATGGAATGCCATACTATTATAAACAATTTTACGAAAGAAACTATTTATCAGATGACAGTTTCATGTAATGATCTGGTTTTTGATATTTGTATAAATCAGATTGATTTATTAGGTGAGCCTGTGGTTGGCAGAAGATTTAAGGGAATTATATGGTTACAGGGATTTATTAATTTTCCAGAGTAATCAGATTATAGGTTCCCTTAGTTAAATGGATATAACAGCTCCCTCCTAAGGAGCAGTTGGGGGTTCGATTCCCCCAGGGGACATTTTACGGCAATTTTTCAGAAATGGAAAGTTGCTATTTTTATGCTTTAATAAAAAATCAAGAGGAGTCTGTTGATTAAGTAGTGGTTGTTACAAATTGTTTATTAAATTGTGCAATATGTATTTAATAACAAAAATTTAACTATACAAATATAGTAAATATAACAAGAAATAAATATTTTAGAAATTGTATTGACATAAAATAAGGTAAATGTTAATATAGGTTTAACGTTAAACCTTAAACAAATCGTATACGGGGTTAGTTTTAATGTTTTGCAATCAACTATTTCAACGGAGGGAAAGTAATGAAAAAGAAGGTATTAAGTATTTTGCTATGTGTATCCTTGGTTTCATCCATGTTAATCGGATGCGGAAGTTCAAGTGATAAAACAGAAACAACAGATACAACAACAGAAGTAACAACAGATACAACCGCAGCGACAACGGATGAGGCAACCGCAGTAACGCCAGCTGCCGATGAACCTATTACTATCAGTCTGGGAAGCTGGCCAGATGACAGTCTTGCAGATGATGTAACTTTATGGGAAGGTTACACAGCAACTTTTAATGAAACACATCCAAATGTAACTGTTGTGCCTGCTTCTTATATTTATGCAGTTGACACATTTGCTCCACTTTGCGAATCAGGAAACTGCCCAACTATGTATGACACCTGGTTCACAGAACCTAAGAAAATCATAGCTGAAGGTTATGCAAGAGATATTACAGATATTCTTCAGGAAAGAGGATGGCTGGATGCTATGAATCCTGCAGTACGTGCTTTATTATCTGATGATAATGGAAGAGTATATGGAGTTCCCCGTGATGGATATGCACTTGGACTTATGATGAATGCAGATCTCTTCAAAGAAGCAGGATTAGTGGATGCTGATGGATATCCATTATATCCAACTACATGGAAAGATTTAGCTGAAAAAGCTGTAACAATCAAAGAAAAAACCGGTGCCGCAGGTTTATGCCTGTTAGCCGCAGATAATGCTGGTGGATGGCATTTTTCCAATATAGCATGGACCTTTGGTGCTAAATTTACTACAGCTAACGCTGATGGAACTTATACAGCAGATGTTGATTCAAAAGAAGCAATTGCAGCAATGGAATATGTAAAATCTTTAAAATGGGACTATGATGTATTAACAGCAGATCCATTAAGCGAAACATGGGGAACCGGATTTACAGCTCTGGCTACCGGAGATGCAGCAATGTATATTGCAGCAAATGATGCAGTTAACCAGCCGACACAGGTTAATGGACTTCCTCTTGAAAGCCTTGCAATGTGTGGTATTCCTTCCGGTGATGCAGGAACAGTTTCTTTAGCAGGAGGAACACCTTATATGTTTGCAGCGGATGCTACAGATGCACAGGTTAACGCATGTCTCGATTATCTTGAAGTAATGGGTAAAGCACCTACAGCAACAGCTACTGTAGAAGCTGGACTAGTTGCAGATGCGAAAAACCGTATTGCAAACGGAGTTCCAGTAATTTCTGGATTTCAGTGTTGGGTAAATGCAGACAGATTAGCATTAGTAGATAAGGTTGACAAAGAATATGGTAATGTTGATTCTAAGATGTATGAAGCTTATACAAAAGCCACAACAGAAGGCGAATTAAGAGCTGAAGAAAGTGGATCAGCACAGGATTTATATGCTGAATTAACAAAAGTTTTACAGGAAGTATTAACAAATAAAGATGCAGATGTTGCAAGTTTAATGAAAACAGCTGATGAAAATTATCAGACAATATTAGACGGTTTATATCCAGCCAAATAGATTAAATAATAAAAAAGTGAAAGGCCGTGGGGCAAAGATCTACTGCGCCCTACGGTTTTTCAGCTTGTCAGAGGAGGCTCCGGTATGGAGATTAAAAAAAAGAAATTCTTCAGGAAAAAGGACATAATAGGGTGGCTGATTATGCTTCCGGCTATTATATTATTTGCTTTTTATGTATGGGAACCACTGCTGAATAGCGTGAGACTTTCGTTATATGAAACAAAAGGATTTGACCTGGTAAAGTTTGTTGGATTGGATAATTATCGCGCTGTTTTAAGAAATCCTAATTTTATGGCAGCGTTTCAAAATACATTTAAATATATTTTTGTTTCTTTAATAATAGGATTTCTAGTTCCTATTGTTATGGCAATTCTTATCAGCGAAACAGTTCATTTTAAAGGACTTTTTCGTATAGGAGTATATTTCCCTAATATGATTCCCGGGATGGCAACAGTTATTATCTGGACTTATTTTTTTTCACCGGGAGCAGTGGGAGTATTAAATATTATATTATCAAAATTTGGGGTTGATCCAATGGTCTGGTTAAATAACTCAGCTTGGACAATTCCACTGATTATTATTACCATGACCTGGAAGGGAGCAGGGGCAACCGCTCTTATTTATATGGCAGCTATTAGCGGAATCAGCCCGGATTTATATGAGGCGGCCACTATTGATGGAGCTGGAATCTGGAAAAGAATAAGGTATATCTCAATACCAAATATTTTTTCACTTGGAAAGACATTATTAATTTTACAGGTTATTTCAGTTTTTCAGATTTTATACGAACCTTTAGTTATGACAGGCGGAGGTCCAAACAACGCAAGTATATCCATTATGCAGTTGGTTTATAACTACGCCTTTAGAGATTTTCATTTCTCAGAAGCAGCTGCTTTATCAGTTATGGTATGTATGATACTGGTGGTTTTAAGTGGTCTTTACATGTATATGACAAAAGAAAAACAAGATGACTAGAAGGGGGGAAATCAAAATGAAAAAAAAGTCCAAAGGAATGTTCGGTAAATATAGCGAGAAAAAAGATGGTGTTATACGTAGTTATGATGTGCATTCTAAAAAAGTGAAAGCACTGATTTTGGTTATTATGCTGATTTGTATGGTATTTGTAGTGGTTTCTGTATTTCCTGCCTTATGGGTTTTTCTTGCCGGATTTAAAAATATTAAAGAATTCAGAACACAGGTTTCCATAGTACCAACACATTTTGATTTTAGTGTGTTTAAAGATACCTGGGTAAAATTAGATTTTGCAAAATATTACTTCCACTCTTTTATAGTAGTAGCAGGAAGTGTGGTATGTGCAGTCATGTTTAACGGACTTCTGGCTTATGGACTGGCAATTTTAAAGCCCAGAGGTCACAAGATAGTATTTGGACTGGTTATGTGGAGTTTGTTGATTCCGCCTACAACCAGTATCGTTGCACTTGTTGTTAATATAAATAAAATTGGATTAAATAATAGTTATTTACCAATCTGTATGGCATATGGTGCAAATGCATTTTATGTAGTGTTATTTAAACAATTTTTTGAAAAAATGCAGAAGGAATTACTTGAAGCAGCTAGATTGGATGGATGTGGAGTGATACAGGTTTTTACAAAAATTATACTGCCACTTTCCAGACCTATCATTATGGTAGTTGTTATTTTTGCGATGACGGCATCCTGGTCAGACTTCCTTCTTCCTTACCTGGTATTAAATAATTCAGGTAAAGAAACAGTTATGGTGAAATTATATCAATATCAGGCGGCCAGAACCACAGATGTGGATATGATCAGAGCAATTTTGTTTTCGATTATACCGCCCACAGTATTGTTTTGTATATTCCAGAAGCAGATTACAGATGGAGCTGCAGCTGGTGCAGTAAAGGGGTAAATTATGGCTAAAAGTGCAGATAAATATTATAAAATAGATTCCTGGAAAATTATTGAAGAGGGTTTTAATCCAGAATACGGACAAGTGTCTGAATCCATCTTTTCACTGGGAAATGAATATATGGGAATCCGTGGATTCTTCGAAGAAGGTTATTTGGGAGAAAGTCTCATAGGAAGCTATTTTAATGGAGTTTATGAAAAAAATAAACATCAGGCTAAAGGATATAAAGGTGATGTGGAAGTTACAGAGTATATGGTAAATGCCGTAAATTGGTTATATGTAAGAATAATTGTGGATAACGAAGAGTTAAATCTGAATCAATGTGAATTTACGGATTTTAAAAGAGAACTTGACTTGAAAACGGGAATTTTAAATAGAAATTTTATCTGGAAAACAAAAACAGGCAAAATATTAAAAATAACTTTTGAGCGTGCTTTGTCCATGAACCAGTCAGAGATAGGCCTTCAGAAAATAACATTAAAGCCCCTTAATTTTAGCGGTGAAATGGATTTGATATTTGGTCTGGACTTCTCAATTATCCATGAATCTGTTAATGAAAATTTGTGGGATTGTAGCGGGCGTAAGAATAAAGAAAATTATTTATCTATTACCGGGACCACTAAAAACACAAAACAGAGAATCACTTCCAGTTGCAAAATATCAGGAGATTACCAGAAAAGAAAGTATATAGAAGAAGATAAAAAAGTCAGCAACAGTTATCAGATTAAAGTAACTGAGGGTCAGGAATCTTCTTATACCAGAGTAGTTGAAAACATTATCAGGAAAGAGATAAATGTGGAAGATTTTTCCAATAATGAAATACTCCCTACTAATAGTATGGTTGATACAAATAAAATACAATTGAATAATACGGTAGATATTGATTTACCGGAAACAGATAATATCTTTAACTATGATTATGAAGAAATTTTAGAAAAAAACAAAGCCTGGTGGGAGAATACCTGGGAAATGTCTGATATTGTTATAGTAGGTGACGAATTAAACCAGCAGGGAATTCGTTATTGTATTTTTCAGATGTTTCAAACTTATCATGGGGCTGTTGCTGGCACGAATATTGGTGCAAAAGGTCTCACTGGCGAAGCCTATAATGGAAATGCCTTTTGGGACACTGAAACTTACTGTTTACCATTTTATATCTTCAATAACATGGAAGCAGCAAAAAACTTACTTAAGTATCGTTTTGTAACACTTCCGGAAGCAAAAGAAAGAGCAAATGAACTTGATTGTGAAGGAGCTTTTTATCCTGTTGCTACTATCAGCGGCAAAGAATGCTGTAACCTGTGGCAACATGCAAGCCTTCAGTTACAGGCTTCAACTGCTGTGGCTTATGGAATCTGGTTATATGATAGTATGACAGAAGATAAGGAATTTCTTTTTGAAAATGGAGCAGAAATGCTGATTGAGATTTCAAGAATGCTGGTGTCCAGAGGAGATTATTCTGCAGACAGAAAGCACTTTGGATTTTATGGAGTGATGGGCCCTGATGAATTTCAGATGATGGTTAATCATAACTGCTACACCAATTATATGGGAAGGTTTACCTTAAAATATACAGTAGAAGTCTTAGAAAGTCTCAAAGAAGTGGATACTGATAAATACCACTTTTTGGCAGATAAAGTAAACTTAATACAGGATGAACTATCTCTTTTTAAACAGATAGCAGAGGATATGTATATTCCATATGATCAACAGAGTAAACTATATGAAGAGCAGGAAGGATTTTTTAATCTTCCCCATATCGATGTAGATACCATTCCAAGAGAAGAATTTCCACTATATAATAACTGGTCTTATGCAAGAATTTACAGAAATGACATGATAAAACAGCCAGATGTTCTGATGCTGATGCTATTATTTAATTCGGATTTTTCAGAGGAAGAAATTAGGGCAAATTATGATTATTATGAGCCAAGGTGCATTCATGAAAGTTCATTATCTCCCTCGGTACATTCCATTCTTGCTTCTCAACTGAAAAAGCACTCAGAAGCCTATGATTTTTTTAAATTTGCAACCAGAATGGATCTGGATAATTATAATCGTAACAGTGGGGAAGGCCTTCATATCACCTCCATTGCAGCAGCATGGATGAATATAGTCTATGGATTTGGAGGAATGCGGTCAGATATTGAGAGTATAGATAAAAGTAGTATAGATAAAAGCAGCATAGATAAAAGTTATATACTGTCATTTTGCCCGTCCATTCCGGAAGCCTGGGAGAAATATAGTTTCCGAATTACCTGGGATGAAACGGTTGTATTAGTAATAGTAACAAAGGAAAATACAGTATTTTCTACTATAAAAGGCAATCCAATAGAAATATCAGTTTATGGAAAGCTTTATACAATTTCCAATCAGGAATTGACCGTCAGAATACCCGAGGAATGGAGAGTCAACAACCTATGAATTGGAAAATAGAAGAAAAAACTTTTGATGTTGAAAATATAGCATCCGAGGGTAGTCGTTTTTTAAATGGAAACGGATATCTGGGCATCAGGGGTGCAATGGAAGAATATGATAAGAGCCAACTGGTAGCTATAAATCTGGCTGGTATCTACGATCAGGTCCCGGGTAAATGGAGGGAACCTCTAAATGCACCTAATGGTCTTTATACTTTTATAACAATAGATGGAAAAAAATATGCGCTGCCGGAAGCATTACCTAAAGAGCATGAGGTCTGTCTGGACTACAGAAATGGAATTTTTTCCAGAAAAACCATTTTTGAAACAGAGAAAGGGAAGGTTACCATACAGTCAGAACACTTTGCCAGCATGGAAAATGTTCATCTGATAGCGCTTAGTTATAAAATTAGTCTGGATTTTCAGGCTGATGTGGAAATAACAACCGGTATTGATGGAAATGTATGGGATATTAATGGACCTCACTATGAAACAGAAGACTTTCAAATGCTGGAGGGACGTATCGAGCTGGTCGCCGTAATACAGGAAAACCATCATCAGGTTTGTGTAATGGAAGATTTGTCTACAGATTTTCATGCAAGAACTCTAATTTTTCAGGGCAAGGATCAAATGTTGAGAAAAATATCTTTTGAGTCAGAAGCCAGAAAAATCTATAAAATTGAAAAAGTAATTACGGTTTATACCAGTAATGACTGCAACGATTTTTTAAGGATTTCCAGAAGTACCTGTAACAAGGAAAAAGAAAAAGGCTTTGAGATAATAAAAAACGAGCATATAAAAGTATGGGAATCCCTTTGGGAGAAATCCCAAATAATAATAGACAGCGAAGATAATGCTATGGAGTTACTAAATTATTCCATTTACCATCTTCATTGTATTGCGCCAAGACATTCCAAAAGTATGTCCATACCTGCTAGAGGCCTTTCTGGACAAACTTACAAAGGAGCTGTTTTCTGGGATACAGAAATGTTTATGCTGGATTTTTATCTGTATACAGAACCCGATATTGCAAGAACCATAATAAAATACCGAATTGATACCCTAACAGGAGCAAAACAAAAAGCGGAAGAATACGGATATCAGGGGGCTTTTTATGCTTGGGAAAGTCAAGAGGGTGGATTCGACGCCTGTAGCGATTATAATGTGACGGATGTCTTTACCATGAGACCAATGAGAACTTTTTTCAGGGATAAGCAGGTACATATTTCTGCGGCAGTGGTGTATGGTATAGCGCAATATCTTACGGTCACAGATGATATTTCTATTTTAGAAGAGGGTGGAATAGAAACTATTCTGGAATGTGCTTTGTTCTATGAAAGTTTGTTGCTTAAGAAGGTATTAAGTAACAGGTATGAAATCCATGATGTAATTGGGCCCGATGAATATCACGAACGGGTAAATAATAATGGATATACCAACCGGATGGCGAAATTTACATTTGAAAAAGCAATGGAAGTAATTGAAAAGCTTGATTCTCTTTCAGAAAGCACGATAGAAAGAGTCAACAAAAATTATAACATCCGTAAGTTAAAAGAACAGTTTCATAAAAGTCTGGAAAATCTTTATATTCCACAACCTGATAAACAAGGCATTATTGAACAGTTTGATGGATATCATAAATTAGAAGATGTAACTGTTGAAATAGTAAAAAGCAGGCTTCTCCATGAAAAAGAATACTGGGGTGGGGCTTATGGAGTAGCATCCCATACAAAAATAATCAAACAGGCCGATGTTGTTACCTGGTTGAATTTATTCCCAGATGATTTTGACAAAGAAGTTATGATAAAAAACTGGAATTATTATGAACCAAGAACAGAGCACGGTTCTTCACTAAGTGCTTGCATGTATGCAATGCTTGCCTGTAAATGTGGCATGAAAGAGAAAGCGTATCCCTTCTTTATAAAATCTGCAGGAGCAGATTATTATGGCGGAGGAAAAGAATGGGCAGGATTAATCTATATAGGAGGAACCCATCCGGCAGCGGCGGGGGGTGCTTATATGACGGCAATAAAAGGATTTGCAGGAATTTATGTAGAAGAGGATAAAATAAAAGCA
>Ga0302288_1001344_pt1 | contig 16129 bp, 13 predicted proteins | sample III_Fen_N1_1_FD_194549 | JGI IMG/M metagenome (GOLD analysis project Ga0302288, IMG submission 194549) | Peat permafrost microbial communities from Stordalen Mire near Abisko, Sweden - III_Fen_N1_1 | ecosystem: Environmental > Terrestrial > Soil > Wetlands > Permafrost | place: Sweden: Abisko...
TTCCAACAACGATGCCCATACCTTCTGGAAAGGATGAAGTAAACACCAGCGACCACGAGCAATGCCGGCCAATACAGATGCCCAAAATTCGCTGGGATGTTGAGCGCAGGGTTCACCGCTCCAATTTCTGGAATAATGTAGAAGGTGCCCACGGTCAATAAGACCAAACCTGTGAACCAAGAGCAGTCCAGCAGGAAATAAATGCCGCCGAACACCAGCCAGATGGGCCAGGAGCTGAACAAAGGTTGATACATGGTGGGAAGCAGGCCGGTGTTGACAGCCAGGAAAACCAGGCCGACTACAATCAGGATGATGGAAAAGCGCATGCCATTGTGTCTGTGGTGCATGCGGTTGATGCGGCGGGCCGCACGGTCTTCGTGTCGTTGTTGGCGACGTTCTTCTCGGGTAAGGTTTTGTGAAACGTTCATAGCGTTCGGGTTTTAAATGTTGATGCAGCAAAAGTAGCCGGCTGAAACCTGCCCGAAAAGCCCAAATCGATGAAAATAGGTGTTTTTCCCGACCAAATGCATGCTTTTGAAGGTCAATCCTCGTCCAAATACCGTTTTGAAAGGTCGTAGGCGTCGATGCGACGGTCCCGCAGGAAGGGCCACCAGCGGCGAACATTTTCCGAACGCGTCAAATCAATGTCCACGAGTAGGTTCTGTTCCTTGTCCGAAGGCGATTCCCCCAAAAGCTCCCCTTGCGGACCAGCCACGAAGCTGTGGCCCCAAAAGTCGATGCCCTTGGTTTGTCCGGAAGGATCGGCTTCGTGCCCCACTCGGTTCACAGAAACCACCGGCAAGCCATTGGCCACGGCATGCGCGCGTTGCGAAACGATCCAAGCCTCCTGCTGCCGTTGCTTTTCCTCCGGGGCATCGCTGCTTTCCCAACCAATCGCAGTGGGGTAGATCAAGATTTCAGCCCCTTGCAAGGCCATCATCCGAGCTGCTTCCGGGTACCACTGGTCCCAACAGACCAGAATGCCCAACTTGCCCACCGAGGTCTGAATGGGCTTGAATCCCAGGTCTCCCAGCGTGAAGTAAAATTTCTCGTAATAGGCAGGATCGTCCGGGATGTGCATCTTCCGGTATTTTCCGGCAATGAATCCATCCTTGTCGAACACGACGGCCGTGTTGTGGTACAGACCTGGAGCCCGTTTCTCGAACAACGAAGTCACCAGCACAATCTGCAGTTCGGCAGCCAATTCGCCGTAATGTTCCGTGATCTGACCCGGGATGGGTTCAGCCATGTCAAAATTTCCAACGTTTTCGGTTTGGCAGAAATAAAGGCTGTCGTGCAACTCTTCCAAGACCACCAGTTCGGCTCCGGCAGCAGCCAATCGGCGGATGTGAAACTCCAGCCTTCGTTTGTTGTCGGCAATGTTCTCGGTATTCATGGTCTGGACCAGGCCAGTGCGAAGTATTCTGTTCATACGGTATTCAAGTTTAGTGTGTTGGACTGAAGCAGTTGGCGAACGGCCGTCCGGTTAATCTTGCCGCTTTCGGTACGCGGCAATCGATCCAACGAAATGATTTGTTTGGGAAATTGATGGGCAGGCAGATTCTCGGCATGCAGCGTCTGTGTGAGTAAGGCGTCGTCCAAGATGCCTTCTACGACCAGAACGATGATTTCGCCGAATTTTTCGTCCGGCAGGGAAGAAATAGCAAACGGCAGGTCGATGAAGTCGCTCAGAAAAGCCTCCAGCGCTTCGGTCTGTACCTTGATGCCACCTGTGTTGATCACATTGTCGATGCGTCCCAGAATGCGGAAACTGCCATCGCCAAGCATGTCCGCGTGGTCGTTGGTGTACAATCGATGGTCGCTCACTAGGGGCGCATCTATGACCAGGCAGTTTTCAGCCGATAAAAAAACTTTGACGGAAGGCAATGGAGTGTAGTATTCCGAAGCCTCAGGGCCGTTGATGCGGCGCAAGGCAATGTGCGAAAGGGTTTCAGCCATGCCGTACGAGGCATAGACCGGGTTTGGAAATGATTTCAAGGCTGTTTCCAGTTTTGGGTCGACCGCGCTGCCGCCAATGAGCAGCACCGAGATTTGTTCCAGACGCTCGCGTTCAAGCGAAACCTGCAAGCTGTTGTAAATTTGCATCGGCACCATGGCAGCAAAACGAAAATGCACGTTCGTGTCTTTGAGGGGATAGCCCGAAGGCGCCGTCAAATGCAGATCGAGACCGGCCACCAATGCGCGAATCACCATCATCTTGCCGGCGATGAATTGCAGGGACATGCACAACAGCACTCGGTCGCCGGGAGCCAACCTCAATTGGTAGCAGGTGGCGCAGGCACTGTTCATCATCTGCGATTTCTGCACCCGAATGAGCTTGGGCTCCCCAGTGGAACCCGAGGTCTGAACCGTCATCTCCTCCGAATCGTTGAACCAATCGGCCAGAAAGCGAAATAGCTCCAGTCGGAACTTCAGCTCATTCAAGTTGTCCGATGTAGCCAACGTCTTGTCTTCCATCAACTTCCATTCCATGAGGATGTCCTCGGGAGTGAGCAGAATGCCTTCCAGCAGCAATGTTTGTTTGCGACGATCGGTCTGATACATGGTGTGTTGGTTTCAGCCTAATATATAGATAAATACGAAGGTATATATACTATGTGTAAAACGCAAATCAAGGACGAAACCAAAGTTTTTCGCCTTCTATCCGTAAGGGCATCGCCACGTTGTCGGAGTAGAGCATTCCGGTGCCCAAACCCTGATGCAGCTGGCTGTTCAGCGTGGCGCACCATTGAGCGACCGCGTTCAGCCCAATGTTCGATTCGAGGGCTGAAGTCGTCCACCAGCCGATGTTGCGTTCCTCAGCCAAGTCGATCCACTCGGAACAACCGGTCATTCCGCCATGGAGCGTGGGTTTCAGCACCAAAAAAGGCGGTTTGAGTGTATCCAACAACTGTATTTTTTGTGCAACGGAAAAAACTCCGATCAGTTCCTCATCCAAGGCGATGGGCAGCGGTGAAGCTTCGATAAGCCCGGCCAATTCCGTCCATTGGCCCGCTTTTATCGGCTGCTCAATGGAATGCAAGTCCAGTTCCGACAGGCGTTTCAGCTTTTCCAATGCATTGACCGGCAAGAACGCCCCATTGGCATCCACCCGCAACGTCACCGTTTCCGACGTGTATTCCTTTCGAATCCGTTTCAGCAATTCCAACTCTTCCTCAAATTGAATCGCGCCTATTTTTAATTTGATGCAGCTAAACCCTTGGTCCAGTTTTTCGCGAATTTGCGCCTCCATTTCCCGGTACGTCCCCATCCAGATGAGTCCGTTGATGGGAATGCCCTGCTCGCCGCGGGAGAAGGACGTGTCCCAGAGGGCGAAGGAACCCGTTTTCAGGTGCCTCAGGGCTGTTTCAAAACCAAATAGCATAGAAGGCTGTTCCCGCAATGCCTCCGCGTCCAAAACGCCCGTTTTTTCCAGTTCCGAACACGCCTTTTGCAACTTCGAAACATAATCATGACTGAAATCGACGCTCAAATCGTGCAAAGGTGCGCATTCCCCGATGCCCATAACTTCAGGTCGCTCCGAGTCGCAAATCCGCACATACCAAACATCGTGGGTGTTGTACACGCCACGCGACGTGCCCGCAGGCTTGTGAAAGTGCAGGCATTTGTGCTCGATGGCGGTTTTTAGGCTCACGGGTATTTCGGAAATTTTGAAAAGTCGGGCTTGCGTTTTTCCAGAAAAGCATGCTTGCCTTCCTGCGCTTCGTCTGTTAAATAATACAGGAGGGTGGCGTTGCCCGCAAGTTCTTGCAAACCGGCTTGTCCGTCGAGTTCCGCGTTCAGCCCCAACTTAATCATGCGCAGGGCCATCGGGCTGTGCTGCATCATCTCGTGCGCCCATTGCACCACTTCGTCCTCGAGCTGGTCGAACGGCACGACCTTGTTCACCAGACCCATTTCCAACGCCTCCTGAGCGTTGTACTGACGGCAAAGGAACCAAATTTCCCTGGCCTTTTTCTGCCCCACGATGCGCGCGAGGTACGAAGAGCCGAAACCGGCGTCGAAACTGCCCACACGGGGCCCAGTTTGCCCAAAAATGGCATTCTCCGAGGCGATGGACAGGTCGCAAATCACGTGCAGCACATGGCCGCCACCGATGGCATAGCCGTTCACCATGGCCACCACCGGTTTGGGCATGGAGCGAATCTGCTTCTGCACGTCCAAAATATTGAGCCGCGGAACCCCGTCCTTGCCGAAGTAACCGCCCTTGCCCTTCACGTTTTGGTCACCACCGGCGCAAAAAGCCTTGTCGCCGGCACCCGTGAGCACCACGACCCCGATTTCCTGCCGCTCCCGGCAAATGCGCAACGCGTCGCTCATTTCCATGGAGGTGGTGGGGGTGAAGGCGTTCCGGTAGCGTTCCCGGTTGATGGTGATCCGACCGATTCCTTCGAAGTAGTCAAATAGGATTTCTTCGTATTCCTTGATGGTTTCCCAATTTCTTTTTGCTGACATGGATTATATGTTTTTGATTGTTCGATAATACTGTTGATTGGCCTCCAGATTCAGCGCATCGTCGGTAAAAACTTCCAACACCACGGCTGAATCCTCCTCCTTGCCACCAAGCGTTTTCAGAGCCTTATCCAGCTCCAAATAGCTTGAAGCGCTCAAATATCGGATGCTCGAAGCTTCAACAAAGCCTTTAGCCTTAACCTCATGACTCGCTGATACATATTTTGTTACAATATCTGAAATCTCCATTCCAGGCAATTGCTTGAAAATGGCACCACCTCCATTGTTGATGAGCAGAATCCGCAGGTTTTTCGGAAACGGTCGATGGGTCAAAATGTTCAAATCGTAGAAAAAACTAAGGTCGCCCAGGAGTACGTAAACCGGTTCGGAGGAACCTATGGCATACCCGCAGGCGGCCGAAAACGTGCCCTCGATGCCGCTCGTTCCTCGGTTGCAAAACACCGGAACCTCCTGCGGTTTTTTAAACAATTGCAGGTTTCGCACCGGCGAACTGTTGCCAGTAAACAGCACCCCTTTTTTGCCAATGGCTTTCAAAAACGCTCCGGTCACCGTAATGTCCGAGAACGGCAACACGTTTCGGTTCGGTTCCGGCACATTCCTTGCCGCCACGTTCCAGCGCAATACCCAAGCACTTGCCAAACTTTCGGTCTTTTTTCCTTTTAAGGGCAGAAATCCTTGTAGAAAAGCTTCCGGCGTGGTCTGCATAAAGTGTGTGGCCTGTCCGTAGGTGTCCGGCAAACCGTTCAAACCGATGTGCCAATGCGTTTTAGCTTGGTTTTCCCTCAACCATTTCTTCACCCGTTTGGACACGATATGGCCGCCCAGCGTAATGAGCAGGTCCGGGGCGAATGCCTTGGCCGTTTCGGCATCCCAAGTGGAGATCATGGCATCAAAATTGCCGATGCTGTCTGGGGTTTGGTATTGGCCCAAGTGTTCCACCAGCACCACATCCGAACGGTTCAGCCTGAATTTCTCCAGCAAATGGGTCAGTTCGAGGGGGTGGGCCTGCAATTGCCCAATCAATATCAAAGGTTTCTCCGCCTGCTCATACGCTTCAACCAAAGGCTGCAAATCGTTTATCATCAATGGAGTGACCACTTTGAACGTGCGAACCTCCGGCAAGGTTTCCACCGAGAAGTCAAAAAGCGGTTCGGAAATGGGGATGTTGATGTGTACCGGGCCGTTGGTGGCTGCGTTCAGCGCTTCGTTCAACAGGCGGTTGCAATGCCACAAATCTTCCTCCACCTGCACTTCGGGCAGTTGCACCGACTTGCGGACCAAACCACCAAAAATACCCGGTTGCGGCAAGGTCTGCCCGTCCATCTGCCCAATCCATGCAGGGGAGCGGTCGGCTGAAACCACCACCAACGGCAGCTCCTGATAAAAGGCTTCAGCCACGGCCGGGCCATAGTTCAGCAACGCCGTACCGGAAGTGCAGCACACGGCCACGGGCTTCTGAATGCGGTTGATGATGCCCAGTGCGAAGAATCCCGCACTGCGTTCGTCCACCACCGAATGGCATTTGAAAAACGGATCAGAGGCAAACGACTGAATGAGTGGTGTGTTGCGCGAACCCGGTGAAAGGACCACTTCAGAAATGCCATAAGCCTTAAACAAGGCCACCGTTTCCAGTACGTTTTTTTTGGAGGAATACATGGGTTAATCGTGTATCAATGATAATAACGTTTGCAATTTCACTTCGGTCTCTTCCCACTCGGATTTCAGCTCCGAATCGGGCATCAAGCCGCCTCCTGCATACAGAACCAGGCCTTCGTCCGTCATGCTTGCGCACCGAAGATTCACATAAAGGTCCGTTTTGCCATCCCTGTTCAAAGGCCCTGCAAAGCCGCTGTAATAGGAGCGGTCGTAACCTTCGTGCGCTAAAATAAGCCTGCAGGCTTCCGTTTTGGGATAACCACACACGGCGGGGGTGGGGTGGAGGAAATCAAGCAAGTCTCCCACGCAGTCTTGTTCAGGCATCTGGAAGCGGAAATCGGTCTTGATGTGCATCAGTTGCCCGGCGCGGACCGTGTAGGGTTCAGAAATGGTGCCGATTAAGTTCTTGATTCGCAGTTGCTTCTCCAAGTATGAAGTCACCACTTGTTGTTCACGAATGTTCTTGGCATCCCAAACAGCTTCCGAATCCTTGATCCGCCGCGTACCAGCCAAGGCCACCGTCTGCCAGTTTTCGTTCTCGCCCGAGAGCAAAAGCTCCGGCGTACTACCAAACCAAGTGCCGGTCTGCGTGGTATGGCACAAATAAACAAATGCGTCCGGATAGGCCTCACAAGCTGTTCCGAACAACAATCCGGGTGAAAAATGAGCTGGGAAGGGGAGGTGCAGCGTTCTGGACAAGACAATCTTCTCGCAGGAACCCGCGTGAAGCGCTTTCTGGAACAATTCAAACGCACCTTCATATAGGGAGAAACCTTCGTCTGAAACCGGTCGTTGTTCCTGACGGTTCGATACGGCGACCTGTATGGGCAGACTTTTCAAATACCTCATTATCGGGCTCTTGCCCTTATAAGTGAGTTCAGGCCGAATCAATACGACCGGATGGCGCTCGCTGTTTTGAAAAGGCGCCATCACGAAACCAGCCCTGCCATTCAGTTCGGTCAAGGAGTCAAATGATTCAGGATCACCCGATTGTTGCACCATGAGTATGGGCGTGGAGCCAGGTGTCCTGTAAACCGCAAAACAACGGTCGGAGGCTATTAGGGAATCCAGTGCAGAAAAGTCGTCGGACATCGGGGACATTTAGATTGCAACAAAAATACAAAAAAACAGACGAGAATCACTTCCCGTCTGTTCCGAACTGCAAATTATCAATCAATCAACCTAGAAAAACAAACCAAAAATAACACACAAAAATCTATGAGTGATGTGCAAATATACCCTCGAAAGTTTCATCAATCAAATCAATATTCTTTATATTTGCATCAATCAAATCTATGTGATATGACCCTTCAACAACTTGAGTACATTGTATCGGTGGATCAGTTCCGCCATTTCGCCAAAGCAGCCGAAGATTGCCGCGTTACCCAACCCACTCTGAGCATGATGGTTCAGAAGCTCGAAGACGAACTTGGAGTCAAAATATTCGATCGCTCCAAACATCCCATCGAACCGACTCAGACCGGTGTCGAAATTATTGAGAAGGCCAAAAACATCCTCGTCAACACCGAACGCCTCAAGGAATTTGTCTCTTCCGAGAAAGAAGGGCTCATTTGCGATTTCCGATTGGCCATCATTCCAACCGTCGCTCCTTATTTGTTGCCCAGTTTTTTCCCGTCATTCACCACCAAATTCCCGGATGTGAACCTTCATGTCTCCGAAATCCGTACCGACACCATCATCGAATGCATCCTCTCGGGCAAAATCGACGCCGCCATATTGGCCACTCCGCTCAAGCACCCGACCATCCTCGAAATTCCGCTCTATTACGAGAAATTCGTGGCTTACGTATCACCTACGTCACCCTTTATCGGCGAGGAATCCCTTTCAGCCGTTAATTTGCCTTTGAAAGACCTTTGGGTCTTGCAAGAAGGCCATTGTCTCCGCAACCAGATCTTCAACTTTTGCGAAGACAAAACCCCGCGTTCCTACATGTACGAAGCCGGCAGCATCGACACCCTCATCCGCATAGTCGATACCAATGGCGGTTACACCATCATTCCCGAACTGCACCTTCCGTTCCTCACCGAGGAACAGAAGAAAAACATTCGTCCCATCGTCAGTCCCGAAGCCGTGCGTGAAATCTCGCTCATCATTCATCCCGATTTCGTTCGCGAACGCGTATTGAACGCCGTTGCCGAAACGGTCAAGAGCATCATTCCGGAGCACATGTTGGATGCCAGGCTTAAAAAATTCGCTATACGCCTATAAAACCTTTTTCAAAAATCGTACCGCATAATCCATCGTGGCATCTACCCACGGATGAAACAGCCAAAACGAATGTGGCGTGCCTTCCAGCAAATGCTCTTCACAGTATATTCCATTGGCTGAAAGCGTCCTCATCATTTCCACATACCCGGCTGTAAACCGTGGAATGCTGCTTCGAACGTATAGGAACGGAGCCGATTGAGGCCCCACATGCGTGAGTGCGGATGCCTCGATCCACAACGTCGAATCTTCTGCGCTCGAAACGCCGAACCACAGCGTACCTGCTCCTGGTTTCCCTGATTTGTCGCCATTCTCACTCGAAACCGGGTGCAAAAAGGCCTGTACGCCATCCACATCCACTACCGCCTGAACTATGTCCGAATACTTGGCATACGCTTGCGTCTGGTACTTGGGAAACGGAGCATTCATGCTTCCTATGAGCGACGCCAACTGGCCGCCGGCTGATTCGCCATGGATGGCAACACGCGAAGGGTCCAATCCGTACCGACGGGCCGAAAACCGAACCCAACGCACTGCAGTCTTGATATCCTGCACAGCAGCCGGGTAAAGCGCCTCCATGGACAATCGGTACTCCACGCACACGGCAGCGAAGCCATTGCGCGCATATACCGAAGCCATATAACGCTCCATATCCTTGTTGCCCGAACGCCAACCACCGCCGTGCACCAACACCACCACAGGTATTTTGGCCCCAGTCCTGTAGGTGGGCAGAAAAACATCCGCGTGCAATTCGCGCTTTCCAAACGTCTCATACACCACATTCTCGTAGACCTTGACACTATCCGTAGTTCTGGGTACCGCCAGTTGAATAAATGGATATTTTGGAGTCATTTTGATGACTTGGTCAGCCAGATTGTAGGAACTGTCCGTCGGAATGTCCGGATGCATTCGGTAATGTTGTGCATTTACGGTGGTGATGCAGAAAATCAACGAAAAAACAATGGCATGTTTCATTAAATTTAAAAGTTGGTCCGTGCATGCAAATCTAGGAAAAAACTCCTTGAATCCGACCTATTCTGCTCTTGTGATGCTACAAACATTAGAAAGTTCCCAAAATTTTTATAAATTTGCAACCTATCAGAAGCAATTAAAACAGCGTATGAATGATCTGAACGAAAAATTTCGCAAACTTATCAAACGTTTGATGGAATTTTCCCTCATGAACCGATGGATTATCTTGTTGATTGACTTGATAATCTGCTTGATCGGCTATGCGCTTGCCCTATACATTCAGCAAAAGAATCTGAATGCAACGCTATCCTTCCCGAACATAGTCGATTTGGGCGTTTCCTACTTCGTTTTTACCACCCTTGCCTTCATGAATTTCAAATCCTATCAGGGTTTGATCCGCCATTCCAACTTTCAGGAAATGTGGCGACCATTTGTTTCCCTGGCCATTTCGTGCAATGTGCTGTACATCATGATCGAAGTGTTGAAATATCCGCTCGATCATCCGTATTTCTTCGTCCTCGACTTATTCTTGCTCAGCTTCATTCAAGTGATGGCCTTACGCTTTTTCATCGTGACCGTCTATAATTACTCCATGTCCTACACAAACAAGGTCCGAAAAAAAATGCTCGTGTTCGATACCAATACCCACAGCCTCGCATTGGCGCAATGGATCAACCAAACGTCGGCCAACCAGCATCAGGTGGTGGGCTTCCTCAGTCGAGACACCAACGTCCGACGCACCCGAATCAACGAACTGCCCGTATACCTTATGAACAGCGACAATCTCGACTGGTTCATGCGCAAAAACCAGGTCAGCACCATCCTGTTCCCCGATTTCCGCAGTGTCAAGGTCGAAGATGCCTTCGTCTCCAAATGCATCGATATCGGCTTGAATGTCATGGTCGCTCCACCGCTTGAAGGCTTGGGGCCCCATGCTGAAATCCGTTTTCAGATGCGTCCCATCCAATTTGAGGACTTGCTTGGCAGAGACGAAATCCACATCGACTTGGAACGCATCGGCACCCAACTCAACGGTAAAATCATTCTCATCACCGGGGCCGCAGGGTCCATCGGAAGTGGTCTGGTTGCCCAAATTGCCCAGTTCAAACCCAAGCTCCTCATCTTCTTTGACGTGGCTGAAACCCCCATGCACACCCTGCGAATGGAAATCAGCAAGAACTTTCCCGATTTAAACTACCTTCCCATTATTGGCGATGTTAGGAACCAGGAACGTTTGGAGTACGTTTTCCGTGAATACCACCCCCAATTGGTCTATCACGCCGCCGCCTACAAGCACGTACCTCTGATGGAGGAAAACCCCTGCGAATCCATCCTGGTCAACGTCCTGGGTACGATGAACCTCAGCAAGATGGCCGTCAAATACAACGTGGAACGCTTCGTCATGATTTCCACCGACAAAGCCGTCAATCCGACCAACATCATGGGCGCTTCCAAGCGATTGGCTGAAATCTATGTCCAAGCCTTGGCAAAACATTGCGAAAAAGAAGGGCTGAACATCAAGTTCATGACCACCAGGTTCGGCAATGTCCTTGGTTCCAACGGTTCAGTCATACCGTATTTCAAGGAACAAATTGAACACGGAGGCCCTGTCACGGTGACCGACCCCCGCATCATCCGCTACTTCATGACCATTCCCGAAGCCTGCCGACTCGTATTGGAAGCCGCATCCTTCGGCGAAAACGGTCAAATCTATGTGTTCGACATGGGCAGTCCCGTCAAAATCGACGAACTGGCCAAACGCATGATTGAATTGGCCGGATACATTCCCGGAAAGGACATCAAGATTGAATACATCGGCCTTCGTCCCGGTGAAAAACTCTACGAAGAGCTGCTTAACGACAAAGAGACCACCATTAGTACCGAGCATGAGAAAATCACGGTGGCCAAGGTCCGAAGTTACGATTTGACCGAAGTGGAGGAATCCGTCAAACTGCTTATAGCCTCTTCCAAAAATGTCAACATACCCGAAACCGTCAAACAAATGAAGCGCATGGTTCCCGAATTCAAGAGCCAAAATTCTCCGTATTCCGCATACGACATCTGATTAACTTACTCCTTATACTATGTCCAAAACAGCATTGATTACCGGCATAACCGGTCAGGACGGCGCTTACCTCGCCGAATACCTCATCCGCAAAGGCTACATCGTCCACGGCATCAAACGCCGCTCCTCCATGTTCAATACCGACCGTATCGACCACCTCTATCAAGGTCCTTGGGAAGAAAACCGCAACATGATCTTGCATTACGGCGATTTGACCGACAGTATGAACCTCACCCGCATCATCGGCGAGACCAAACCGGACGAAATTTACAACCTGGCAGCCATGAGCCATGTCAAAGTAAGCTTCGACACCCCCGAATACACTGCAAACGCCGACGGACTCGGCACCCTTCGCATTTTGGAAGCCGTCCGCCTGCTTGAATTGACCAAGAAAACCCGTATTTATCAGGCTTCCACGTCTGAACTCTACGGCCTTGTTCAGGAAGTGCCCCAAAAGGAAACCACGCCCTTTTATCCTCGCAGCCCGTATGCAGTGGCTAAAATGTATGCCTATTGGATCACGGTCAATTACCGCGAAGCTTACGGCATGCACGCCAGCAACGGCATCCTGTTCAACCACGAATCTCCGCTTCGCGGCGAAACCTTTGTGACCCGCAAAGTAACCCGTGCCGCCTCCCGCATCGTGCTTGGCATGCAGAAAAACCTGTTCCTCGGAAATCTTTCCTCCCAACGCGACTGGGGTCATGCAAAAGATTACATCAAAGCCATGTACCTCATCCTGCAGCAAGATCAGCCCGACGATTACGTCATCGCCACCGGCGTGACCACCACCATCCGTGAATTCGTCCGCATGGCCTTTGCCGAAGTGGGTGCGACCATCGATTTCAAAGGCGAGGGTGCCGATGAAAAAGGCTATCTGGCCGGCATCGACAAAGCCCTGTTCGAACAACGGGTGGGAACAGCGCACTATGAAGCCTTTGCCGCCCGCATGGGTGACAAACTGGTGGGTGTGGACAAAGCCTATTTCCGCCCCACCGAAGTGGAACTCCTCATCGGTGATGCCACCAAGGCACGAACCAAACTGAACTGGACACCCGAATACGACCTCCAAGCCTTGTGCGAAGACATGATGCTGAGCGACATCAAACTCATGAAAAAGGAAACCTACCTCAAGGAAGGCGGCTACCGCATCATGAATTACTTCGAATAATATGAATAAGGACGCTAAAATATACCTGGCCGGACACACTGGACTGGTGGGTTCAGCCATACTTAAAAATCTGAAATCCAAGGGTTACAGCAACTTTGTCTTGCGAACCATGCACGAACTCGATCTCACCGATCAAGTCGCCGTGGCTGAATTCTTTGCCTCCGAAAAACCGGAATACGTTTTTCTGGCTGCCGCGCACGTTGGAGGCATCGTCGCCAATTCGCTGTACCGTGCCGACTTCATCTACATCAACATGCAGATACAGAACAACATCATCCATCAATCGTGGAAAAATGGTGTCAAGAAGCTGCTGTTTTTGGGAAGCACGTGCATCTATCCCCGCGACGCGCCCCAACCCATGCCCGAAAACAGCCTGTTGACCTCGCCGCTGGAGTACACCAACGAACCCTACGCCATTGCCAAGATTGCCGGACTCAAGATGTGCGAGAGCTTCAACCTGCAATACGGCACCAACTTCATCGCCGTGATGCCCACCAACCTGTACGGCCCCAACGACAACTTCAACCTAGAGAAAAGTCACGTCCTGCCTGCCATGATTCGCAAGGCGCACTTGGGCAAATGCCTCATGAACAACGACTGGGAGGCCCTGCGTCGCGATTTCAGCCGGTATCCAGTGGAAGGAATAGACGGAGAAAGCAGTCAAGACGACATGCTCGGCATCCTGAACAAATACGGCATCACCAACGGTCGAATCGCCCTTTGGGGAACTGGTACGCCCTTCCGCGAATTCCTTTGGAGCGAAGACATGGCCGACGCCTGCGTGTACATTATGGAGCGCGTTTCTTTTGACGATCTAAAAGGCTCCGACCCCGAAGTTCGCAATTGCCACATCAACATTGGAACAGGTAAAGAAATTACCATCAAGCAGTTGGCTGAACTCGTCAAAACAAAAGTCGGCTTTGAAGGTGAACTTTTCTTTGATACTACCAAGCCCGACGGTACCATGCGCAAGCTCACCGACCCCCAAAAGTTGCACGAACTTGGCTGGCACCACCGCATGGAAATTGAGGACGGCATCGAAACTATGTACCGCTGGTATTTGAGTTGAAATACCTTATTGCTATCTTTGTTGACTTTGTAAAACCAATCCTATGAAAGGCATCATATTAGCCGGTGGCAGTGCTACCCGCCTCTTCCCGCTTTCCAAAGCCATCTCCAAGCAGATCATGCCGGTTTACGACAAGCCGATGATTTATTATCCGTTGTCCACCCTGATGTTGGCCGGCATCAGCGAGGTCCTCATCATCTCAACGCCTAGAGACTTACCTATGTTCAGCGATTTGCTCGGCACTGGCGAGGATCTTGGCATGTCGTTTCAGTATAAGATTCAGGATATACCAAACGGACTGGCTCAAGCGTTTGTCTTGGGTGCCGAATTCCTGAACGGAGAACCAGGCTGCCTCATTCTGGGCGACAACATGTTCTACGGCCAAAATTTCTCCGCCATGCTCAAACACGCTGCCAACATCGACAAGGGTGCCTGCGTGTTCGGTTATTACGTCAAAGATCCCCGCGCTTATGGTGTGGTCGAATTCGATGCCGACGGCAAAGTGCTTTCTCTTGAAGAAAAGCCCGAACATCCCAAGTCCCATTATGCCGTTCCAGGACTCTACTTCTACGACAGCACCGTCACCGCCAAAGCCGCGGCCCTTCAGCCTTCCGCCCGAGGCGAATATGAAATCACCGACCTCAACAAAGTATATCTCCAAGAAGGCACCCTACAGGTCGAACTCTTCGGTCGTGGATTCGCTTGGCTCGACACCGGCAATTGCGACAGTTTGCTGGACGCCTCCAATTTTGTCTCCACCATCCAAAACCGACAAGGTTTTTACGTATCCTGCATCGAAGAAATCGCCTGGCGCAATGGATGGATCACCAACGACCAGCTGATGGCCCTGGGCCGCAAACTCGAAAAAACAGAATACGGTCAATACATCCTACATTTATTAGACTAATGGATATGAAAACATATATCGTCACGGGTGGAGCCGGTTTTATCGGAGCCAATTACATTAAAATGCTGTTGTCCAATTACGACGACGTTCAATTGATCGTTCTCGACGCCTTGACTTACGCCGGCAATCTTGGAACAATCGCCCACGATGTGGATGGTAGCCGTTGCATCTTCGTCAAAGGCAACATCTGCGACCAAGCCCTCATCAACAGCCTTTTCGAAACCTACCCGGTCGAAGTGGTGGTGAACTTCGCCGCCGAAAGTCACGTGGACCGTAGCATCGAAAACCCTCGCTTGTTCCTGGAAACCAACATCATGGGCACACAAAACCTCATGGATGTCGCCCGCAAGCATTGGGTAACCGGTAAGGACGAAAAAGGTTATCCCACCTGGAAACCCGGTGTCCGCTATCATCAGGTTTCCACCGACGAAGTCTACGGTTCTCTCGGTGCCGAAGGCTATTTCACCGAAACCACGCCCTTGGATCCCCGCAGCCCGTATTCAGCCTCCAAAACCTCGGCAGACCTCATTGTTAAGGCGTATATGGAAACCTACAAGTTTCCCGCCACCATCACCCGTTGCTCCAACAATTACGGTCCCTTCCATTTCCCAGAAAAACTTATTCCGCTCATCATCAAGAATATACTCGAAGGCAAGAAGCTTCCCGTTTACGGTGACGGCACCAACGTCCGCGACTGGTTGTATGTGGTGGACCATTGCAAAGCCATCGACCAAGTGGTTCGCAACGGTCGGGTGGGAGAGGTCTACAACGTTGGCGGCCACAACGAAAAACAAAACATAGAGATCGTAAAGCTTACCATCGACACCATCAAACGGCTTATGTTGGAAGAACCTGCCTATCAGTCTGTTCTGAAAACGGACCTGAACAACATCAATTACGACCTCATCACCTACGTCGCCGATCGACTCGGACACGATCAGCGTTACGCCATCGATCCCACCAAAATCAGCAACGAACTTGGCTGGTTGCCCGAAACTAATTTCGCCACCGGTATCGAGCTGACCATTCGCTGGTACCTCGAAAATCAGGCTTGGACAAACGAAGTGACCTCAGGCGACTATCAAAAGTATTACGAAACCATGTACGGTAACCGTTAAGACCATGAACTTTATAGAACAGGACATTCCCGGCGTCTTCATCATCGAGCCCAAAGTCAACATCGACCCCCGAGGCTATTTCATGGAAGCCTGGAAAAAAGGTGAATTCCAAGAGCACATCGGCCCCGTCGAATTCATCCAAGACAACGAATCCAAATCCACCTTCGGCGTACTCCGTGGCCTCCACGCACAAAGCGGCGATGCCGCCCAAGCCAAGTTGGTCCGCGTCATTCAAGGTGCTGTCCTTGATGTCGTCGTCGACGTCCGTCGCCATTCACCCAGCTTCGGCAAGTACGTCGCAGTCGAACTTTCCGCCGAAAACAAACGTCAGCTCTACGTACCCCGCGGTCTTTACCATGGATTTTTGGTCCTTTCCCACGAAGCCATATTCTCCTACAAGGTTGATAATCCGTACAACCAACCTTCCGAAGTGTCACTGAACTTTGCAGAC
>Ga0302288_1001346_pt1 | contig 16124 bp, 6 predicted proteins | sample III_Fen_N1_1_FD_194549 | JGI IMG/M metagenome (GOLD analysis project Ga0302288, IMG submission 194549) | Peat permafrost microbial communities from Stordalen Mire near Abisko, Sweden - III_Fen_N1_1 | ecosystem: Environmental > Terrestrial > Soil > Wetlands > Permafrost | place: Sweden: Abisko...
AGGAACACTCGACAAATTTACCGCTTATTTTAATACATCTGGTACTTCTGAAGGTATTAGTTGTAAAACAGCTACTATAATTTCTGGCTCTAAAACAATTTCTGGCATTAAAGATTTCTATTCTGCTTTTGTTATGCTCGAAAAAGGAGCTGATCCCAGTGGAAAATTGGTGAATGTAGGTACTTATCGCATTTTTAAAGACGGCAATGGATTAGCAAGTAATACAACTTGGACTTCAACAAAATCAGCAATGATTAATAGCCTAGGCACAACTATGCTGCAAACTGAATCGAGCAATCATATTAATCCTTAGTTTTTTAGGTGAATTTTCAATCGCAAATAAATATTGTATTACATGAAACAAATATATCTTTCCAAGTCAATGAAAAGCCTGCTACTCGCACTTTGTTTTTCTACGTTCTGTTTTATAATGCCAGCGAAGTCGCAATCGGCAAAGCTCGATTCAATCCTAAATAAAGTTTCAATCGGCATAAAAACTGGTATTAATTTCCCGACGATGCAATACTCCGACCCGGAATTGGCTGAGTATAAATCATCAATATTTCCTCGCGGGGTAATTGGCTTGTTTGCCGAAATTGTACTTACCCCCAATATATCTGTCCGCCCCGAAATAGGCTTTATGGGCAAAGGTCAAAAGATTAACGATATTGGCGTTACCTATAAATTCAAATCAAACTATCTTGGTTTGAGTTTACCAGTTCTTTACAATTTTAAAACGAAATCAGCTTTTCAACCTTATGCGTTGCTTGGTCCAACTCTTGATTTTGCCGTTGGAGGAAAAATTGAATTGGACGATTGGAGAAAAGACATTACAAATGCATCAATTTCCTCAACCGATTTTGGTTTAATGTTAGGTTGCGGGGCTAAACGTCCATTAAAATTAATGAATTACGATGTTCTGGTTGGTGTCGAAGTAACCTATAATTATGGATTCTCTGACACCTATTCAAAAAAGGAGATTGATGAAACTGCGATAGCATTAAACAGACCTACTTATTCAATAGATGGAACGCGTAAAAACAGGGGATTGAGTATAACAGCATCATTGTCAATACCACTAAAAAATATTTTTCCTTCTCATGTTAAGAAAGAGAAACCCGCGATAGTCGAAGAAATTATTAAACTACCCGAAATTACACAATCTGTTAAAGAACCTGAACTTCCGAAAAAAGATTGTTATACGATAGACGAAATGATATCGTACCTAAATAAGGGATTTGATGTAAATGACAAAAAAATATGTTTATATACTATCAATTTTGAGACCGCGAAAAGCACACTTGATAAAACATCGCTGACTTATCTTGATCAGATTGTTAGTTTACTAAACAATTTCGCCACCACGAAAATGAAAATCAATGGGCATACTGACAATGTTGGTTCAGAAGATTATAATATTAAATTATCAGAAGATAGAGCCTTGGCCGTTTATAACTATATAATTACCAAAGGAGCTTTTAAAGAACGTTTATCCTATGCATATTATGGAACCAAATACCCTATTTTGTCAAATGATACAGAAGAAGGACGGGCAAAAAATCGGCGGGTAGAATTTGAAGTAAAAAATGAAATTGCTCAAAGCGACACTACATTAAAAAGTGAAGTTAAAAAACAAAAAACTACAATAGATGAAAGCAATTCTGAAACTTCAAGTACAGGAAACAACAATGAGTCACATTCTTTCTTGCCAGATGATCAGTCTAAGGAATTTTACGATCGGGCAACCGGAAAATTAAATGCTGGAGATAAAGTAGGCGCCGTTGACGATTTTTCAAAAGCGATATCTCTAAATTCAAATTATGCTGATGCTATTAATGACAGGGGAGTTGCCTATTTACAATTAGGAAAGTATAGTCCTGCAATTCGGGATTTTAAAATGTGCTTAAAGATTAATCCTCAAATGGAGGTAGCCAAACAAAATTTAAAGATCGCAAAAGAAAAAAGAAGCGAAAGAACAATGCTGATCTTAAATGCTGTTTCTACCGGGCTTAATGCTGCAAGTAGTTCAATAAATGCCATAAGCACGGCAAATACACCAACGACTTCTCCAACCAATATTTCTTCCCCAACCAATAGATCCAATGGACATATAGAAAGAGTAACATGCCCTTATTGTAAAGGAACAAAAGTTCAGGCGGCACCTAGTTATGGTCCTTCTTTTGGATTGGACAGATCAAGTAATACACAGTGTCCCGTATGTGGAAAATATGAAAATCATTACCATGCAAATTGTATTCCTTGTCAAGGCAAAGGGTATATTGAAAAATATGTTCCATAAGCTTTGATAAAAATAAGATTTAAACATGAGCGGAAGCCGAAAAGCTTGAGAGTAGGCAAATCAAAAAAAATGTAACCCTAAATGAAAAAGTGTTTTATTTTAACTATTGCATTGGCAACGATTTTATTATCTGTAAAAACCAATGCCCAGGACATCATTACAAAAAAAGATGGCAGTGAAATCCAATCGAAAGTTACGGAAGTGACAACAACAGAGATAAAGTATAAGAAGTTTGATAATCAAACAGGGCCTACTTATACAATGCCTAGATCAGAAGCATTTATGATTAAGTACGAAAATGGAACAAAAGATGTTTTTGCGAACGAAAGTTCAAAAGTTTCAACCATCACTTCAGAAAATGATAAAAATAAGGTTATTGACAATTCCAGCCCAACATCAAAAGGTCGGTATTTCCTGAGCCCTAATTTAGCTTATAAATATCCGTTGGATTTACTTGATGGTTATAGTGTATTAGATTTATCATTGAATTTTGATAATGGATATTTTATAGGTGAAAATTTGGCAATTACATCTACTATTGGAGGTGATTATGTAAATACTTCAACATCATCACATTCTACTAGTTACTATAGTACTGCCAAAAAAAAATATATAAATACAGGAACAGTTGCTGGAACTAGTTCGTCAACATTCTTATTTACTTATGGAGGTGGTCTTAGATATTATATTGCAGAAAAGATCTTTTTGGGAGCTTCATTGATTTCATCAACAAAAGATTTTTCAAACAATATCAGTTGTGCATATTTTCAGGCAGGTTATGCTCATTTTTTAACTAAAAGCTTTGCACTAGAATCATCGGTCAGTTATGTAATGGGTATTGGCGATGCTGATGGTTACAAAGCCATACAGGCAAAACTGGGAGTTGGGTATTATTTCTAAATCGGATAAATAGTAGATCGAGAATTGATGACAACGAAAAAACTATTTTTATTCGCAATTACAGTATGTATAGCTGCTATTTATTTTGTTTGGCCATAGAGGTTAAGAGTATGGGCAGCATGATGATTGTTCCGGCGACCTAACCACGACTATGGCTTATTCACTGTTTGCCGGTGCTGGGGGTACCATTCCAGTTGGTAAGCTGAAAATCAATCTGGGTATTTACGGCTCGTATGTGCTGAATTCTGTTTTAAATCCTGGGATCAACCAGCTTATGGTTTATCCGGGAGCTTATCAGTCGATAACTTTCATAAGTAGTAATAATGTGTTGTTGGTTAGCAGAGGAGAAAACTAGGTTTATGCATTTAAATATACAAACCTTTAATATTTTTGCAAATTATCAAAATATTATTTAGATTGAGCACATTCAATATTTTATATCGAGGAAGAACTACTTTATAATGATAAATATATTCTTATTTGGGGAAATTGTTGGTATGGTCTTAAACCTAAAATACTTATGAATTTAAAGAGCATACATTTGTTGTGAAATTGTGAAATATTAGTATTGGCTCGGCAGTGGTAATCAATGGATCATTTTTATGTAATAAAAAAACTAAATACTTATGGAAAACCAGGAATTCAAATACAAGGCTTTTATCAGCTATAACCACAAAGATTCAAAAGAAGCTATAAGCTTACATAGAAGAATTGAAGCATACCGTATACCAAAAGCTGTTAGAAAAACGACAAGCCCGGAATTCCCAAAAAGAATAAAGCCTGTTTATTTAGATAACGATGAATCAAACCCTGGGAAAGACCTCAATGATGTAATGTCAGGATTTTTAAATGAATCCGATTCGTTAATCGTTGTTTGCTCTCCCAATAGCGCAAAATCAGAGTATGTAGATTTTGAGGTTAATACATTCAAAGACAAAAACAGAAAAATTATTCCTTATATCATTGCTGGTTGTCCATCTGATGATCCAGAGAAAAATTGCTATCCGCATTCTTTAAATAAAAAAACTACCGGTATATTGCTCGAAGAATTAGGCAGGCAAAAAGCATTGGTGAAGGTTGTTGCCGGAATATTTGACATTGATTTTGATACTTTTTGGAGGCGTCACAAGCGTCGCGAAAAAGAAAGAATAACATACTGGACAGTAGCAATTACTATTATAATCAGTCTTTTTATAGGCGTATTGATGTATGCGAAGTACATGCAATACGTTAAGGAAGCCACTTTTAATTACGAAAAGGCTACAGCGCTAATAGATGGTGGAGCAACAAACAAAGGAATTGCTTACCTAACTAAAAGTATTGAAAATATTGGCTATGAACCATCAATTCAAAAATTGAATAGCATTCTGATTCAGGGATCATACCTGATATTAGATTCAATAAAGGTCAATAATCGTTTATTTGATTCAGGGAGATTTGATAAGAATAATTCTTATTATTCAACGTCGGGATCCTACCGACTTTTTATTAAAGATGAGAAAATCAACATTGAAAGGGAAAAAGATTCCAAAGTAATCGGAAACCTTGATTTACATTATCAGGGGAAAATAGCGCCAATTATTGGGTTTACAAAGGACGAAAAAATAATGTATTTAGCTGAACCCATTTATAACGATATCAATCAGGCTATTTCAAATAGCTTAATAGCAGAATCAATCCAGTTTAGACTAAGGGTTTTCAATGCAGAACCGTTTTCTTTAATAAAAGATATTCAAATAAACGGGGCGTTAAATGATGTTGAAATATCTCCAATGGGGAATCATGTTGTCGTTACATATCGAAAAGCAAAAGAGTTTGAGACAACAATAGAAGCTATACCTTTAATACAACCTTATATAAAATGGGAAAGTATTATTTTAGGCAACCCACAGAAATTGTTATTCAATCCCAATGGCATAAACATAGCTACTGTTTTATCTAAGAGTGTAAATGATCCTGATGAAATTAAAATATTCGACATCTTTAATAGCAACAGTAAGGGTTATACTATTCCTCTTACTGATAAAGTCAAATATTATTGTTACAGCAACGATGGCAGAAGATTGGCTGTGCTAACCAGTGATAAAGAACTATTTATCTATGATGTTCCTCAATGCGTACTTGCTTTTTCTCCACTATTACTTACCAATAACCTTGATGTCACTTCAATAGAATTTGACATTTCAGATACAAAAATCAATGTTAAAACCAAGGAAAGCATTTTTACATACCTGTTACAAAAAACACCGTTTGAATTGAGTAAAATCAGATCTACTCAGGGTGTGATTGATAAATTGTGCTGTAATACGAACAGGAATATCATTGCATCGGCTCATTATGTTATTGGAAATAAAGGCTATATCTCATTTGATGGAGAAAAAATTGAGCCCATAATGTATAATAACAAAATAAATGCACTGATATTTTCTCCCAAAGGGAATTTTTTGGCTGTCGGAACAGGTAACCTTGTAAGTGAATCGACCTCTGGAGACATCTACATTTATCGTTTGGAAGGCTTCAGGGATAATCGTGATTCCATCTCTTTAAAAGAAATATATCATACTAAATTAGACTGTCCCATTTCAAATATTGTTTTTAATAAAAACGAAGATTGTATTGCTGCATATACTGTATCCGGACGAAAAGACACTGGAGTTTACTGTTTTTTTATAGACAACAGGAAGAACATTATGACCCAACAGATATCTTGCAATGAAAATATTAGGGTTATTGAATTTCTTAATAACTATGAATTAGCCATTGGAACAATTGATAAAAAAGTTGAATTTTGGAATATCAAGAATAATAAAAAGGAAGGTGAAGTTAATACGAAATACTATCCCGTTGATATTGAGAATTATAAAAACCAAAATATTGTTATCGCTTCCTCATCAAACCACAGTTCAGGGGAGATATGTTACTTTGATAAAAATGGAATTTCGCAATGGAACAGTCCACTTATTACGAAATCTGGAATAAAGAAACTTATTGTTATTGACAGTAAGGCAATAATAATTTCTGAAAACAACATTGTATCTATAATAGATTTAAAAACGAAGGATCAGATTACTGATGATATTAAGGTACAAGGAATAATTAAAAATGCTATTGTTGCTAATAATTGCCTGAAAGTTTTATCACATTATTCTGACCCGGCTCATGATTTTAACTTAAAAGGAACTGAACAATATTCTTATAATCATGGACAACAAAGTTCCATTCAGACTTTTGACATTGAAACTGGCGAAGAGCTGGGAGAACCTTTAGTTTTTAATGATGATGTTATTGACTTGGCAACTTATAAAAACGACTTGCTGTATTATACTTCTAATTATCTTGTTAGCAATATGTTATCATCAATAAGCCTAAATTTAGATGTTAAACTCTTATCAAAAATAGCAACTGGAATTGCCGGATGCAGAATCAGTAGCTATGGGGTGATAGAACCTGTTAATGGTTCTTTAATTGATAAACCCATAAATAATAATGTAGAAAAGTGGTTTTGTTCATCGATCGAGAACAGAACAATATTGCCCAACTATAATAATCTTATAGAAAGCCAACTAAATCTATTATTTAATGATGGAGAGTATGAAGTTTTACAAACCCTTGATATTTACCCCAGCTATCTAAAGGCTCAATCTGGATTTTGGTTTAGTGAAGCAATCAGAATAGCCAAGGAGAATTACATTTCAAATAATAATGCAAAAAATGTCAATGAGCATACCCGGGCAATAATAGATTGGGAAAATTACTTTGATACCCATAAAACAGATGCGGTTTATTCAGATCCGGAAGCAAGACTTTTTGCCGATTTTTATACGAATCTTATAGTCAGGCAGCATCCCAATGATATTCATGCCATAAATGAAAGAGCAACCTTTTACCAACACACGGATAAAGTCAGTGAATATAAATCATGTATGGACAAAATAGAAAACATCACATTAAATAACTTAAACCTTAAATAAAACAAAACTTATGAAAAAATCAATCTTATTAATTATCGTTATTTTAATCAACTGTCTTTCAATAAAGACCTATAGCCAAAATGCAGGTAAGGAGAAAGACATCGATATTAGTATAATAAAAAAAGCAGCAAAAAGAGCATACTACGAAAACAATGACTATGGCAAAGCAATAAGTATTTTGTCAAAAGCTGCTAATTATTTACAGCTAAAAAAGGAGAGTAAATATGAAGACATAATCGACGTTAGTTGGACTCAAATCCAAATTACCCTGCTTGAAAAAGGGGCTGTTATTGCTCAACCATTAGTTGAAAACTTAATGAAAAGTATTGAGGCTTATCATGCCAAATTAGCAACTGGTTTTAGTTATTCCGACAATGCTCAAAACCTATTGTTTAGTGATAATATTTCCAAAAATTTTATTTATTATCCCAATGGCATTCAGGTGATTGGTTCAATGTTTGATTCTTTTATTGAGATATACAAAAAAGATTTTTCGGGTGAAGAGCAACTCAGAATTTTCCAAAGTTCAAGATCATACATTTATCTATTAAACGGGAACTTAAAGTCTGCTTTGGATTTATCAGCTGATATTATGGCGAAGTCTGACGAATCAGAGAAATGTATGTATGCTATTAATTATGGTCATGTACTTTTCTTAAATAAACAAGGAACTGAAAAAGCAATAGAGCAATATAAGGCAGCTTTCAAATTAGATGAACAGCTAATTGCAAAATCATTATTGATGGATTTTCAGACTTTACGGCAATTTCACTTTGACCTATCGGTTTTAAAAGATTATGAAAGCCAAATCAAGGCCAAATATTTAAAGAAATATTACAAGAGACCTTATGTGAAAGAAGCAATGAGTAATTCCGTAGCAGATAAGGTTGGTCTTAAAGCAGGTGATGTTATCGAGTTGTACAATAACAATTTAGTGTATGATATAGAGATGTTTTGCAATGAAAGAAGGTCTGAACGTTTTAAACAAGATCAAAAACCGAGAGAAATAAAAGTATTACGAAATGGACAACACTTAACCTTTACAGTAGTTCCAGGTTTATTAGGGGTTTACTTGGATTATGAGAAGTAAGCGATAAAAAAGAATACAACAGGATAATCAATACTGCTATTTATATGCATTTTTTCTCGCGGAATTGTTTGATGGGGTTGTGTTGTGTTTGATTGAGATGGAAATAACCCAAATTCGAAAAGTTGTAATCCTACTTTTATATCAATTTGAATTATGAAAAAATGCCGGTTTATGAAATACTGTAAAAAACGCACCTTATGAATGTGTCGGTTTCCCTATTTACCACTCCTTCAAAGGAAGGAATTGCATTGGAGTCTCAATTGAAAGAGAACATTTCAGGTTATCTGGACTATGCTTTAAAAAAAGCAAATCAGTTAACCGATAACCAATTCCAATATTTATCATTAGAACCGGTTATCAGTTCCATTAAGCAATGTGCTTCTGAAAATGAATTTTTGAAAGCCCAATTGGAAGATGACCTTGTCATTTTCGACGGATCGCTGGAAGACGATGGCCTTAAGTTGGGTGATAACTATTCGTGTACCGGCCACGCCCCTTATCTAATGGACAACGTGCTGGTTGTAAGCCGTACTGTTTTGCCCATCAATTATATCCCCAATACAACCAATGTTCCCCCTGTTGGTGAAGAAGTGCGGATTACGGATCACTTTGGGAGACTTGGTCTTAAAAAAGCTTATACGAATGATGTGATAGGCCACTGGTTAACCAATACGTTTTGTGAGTGGATCATCGACGGCAGGCTTCCCCGGAAAAGTGAGTACAAACGCAATTTGCCTCCATTGGAAGTTCTGTTTGACGGAAAAAACGATAAAAAAGCGGTTCAATGGTTTGTAAAAGAGCTAACAGATATTTCAGAAAAAACAAAAATATACTCGAAGAACCGATACGAACACACCGCCTTTATCAGTTACCGAAGTTACTATGCCATGAATAAAAGTAACGGATATTCGGTCGAAGACCTTAAAAAGTATATTCTGGACTATCATAAGGAGCTAAACCCAGACGAAAAATGGAATGTTCTTTACTACTTTCAAGGCACTTTGGCTCAAGACTGCATGACAGAATTCAGAAGATGGGGGCTGATGACTTATGTGGATAATATTTTTAAAGATGTCTTAGAAGTGTGGATATTGAATACCCACGATACCCAATATGGTCCTTCTTACTGGGATTCCTGGTTTACTCAGAGTGAAATAATCTCTTTAATCATGTTGCACCAGGAGTTGCCCCAATATTGCCCCAAAATAATTGAATTTGACACTGCTACAGGTATGCACCGTGAGATTAAACCAAAAGGACTTCCGAAAATAAAGGGAGATAATAAATATTATCTGGATATTATTACTGCGAATTCAGAAATTTTTTATGGCGATTACAGTGGACTTGTTGGGATGCAAATGATTAAAGAAAAAATGAAAGAAATGTCCGCAGAAGAAAGAAAGCCAATGTCAAAGCAACTGAGCAAACAGCTTGGATTTGATATAGAGAAGGCCTTTAAGTCACATTCCTATGACTCCTCTTTTATGAGTTCCCGGATTGTATCGTGCAAAGAGTGTTTGAAAAAAGACTACTCATTTGATTCGTTTGCTGACCCTGATTTCATTGGCAATTTCTACAATATTGGTAGCGATGATCCAAAAGAAAGAAAAGTAATTGCACGGCGGGGATACTTTTCACTGAACGAATCCGAGTTCCAGACTGTATTAAGTACAGGAATCGTAAAATGCCCTAATTGCGGTAAAGAATTCAATATCAAAGAAATGGATGCCTGCATCTACATCTGGCGGCACAAGTTTAAAAATCCGGCTATTGATTTTGACGGTTATATTGAAAAGGTAAAACTCTATCAAATTACTGAGAGGAATACTTGAGTCTGAAAAACAGTGTTTGTTATTTAATTTTTCTCTCTATGATCAAGTTTGTTGCGGTAGCTCCTGTTAATGAACTGAAAAGCTCTCTTTCAAATTTTGTTGAACCTTCATTTAATGTTTTTGGTAGTCCATATTTAGCTTCAGGTCGTTTTAATATACCAGGAGTTAATCCAAATCGCATATCTAATGAATATTCTTCTGTTGATGTTGATAATTCACCATTGATATTAACACCGTATGCACCACCTTTAGTACCAGCTTCGAATTTTATATATTTTTTTCTGATTATGTTTTTTTGAACAAATCCTGTTATTACAAATAGATAACAAATATCCGGATCTGTTATCAGATCTTGGTTTTCTTCCTTCCATTGTTTTACACTGGTGGTCCACCCATTATCATGAACGTTTACTAATCCGGTTGCCTGATCAAAAACCATGAGCGAAAAAAAACTTTTTGCATCAAGTTGCGCTGATAAGTATGATAAAAATGAAATATTTAATGATAGGTTTTTGTCAACAATTATGGAACTTCTTAAAATGGGTTCTTTTAATTTAGATGCTTCATCAATTTTAATGTTAGGAATCGGTGAAATAGTAAATTCGAATTTAAAATCAGGATCATTTAATATATTCGGACATGTTCCATTTATTTTTCTTATTTGGATCACACGTCCAAGTAAAGAATATGGGTTGCCAATAAACGAATCTGCCTCAATATAAGCAGTCTGGTCATCAAGGCTCAATTTCTTAAAAGCCTCTTCTTTTGTTGTAACAGTTGCTTTCTCAGCGACATTACTGTTCATGGAGTCGTTAATATGCTTCGTGTCATTATTGTTACCCATTGTCTTTAAATTTTATTTATTATAAAGATAGGAAATGAAATTCGAATAGCAATATAATCAGTAAATCAAATTGAAAGAATTAAATGAAAGTGGTTTTTATTAAATTGAAAGAACATATTTTTTGCACTAAATTTTACATGTTAAGAGAATGTAGATTGAGTGTCAATCGAATAAATTTACTTTTATAGATAACAAAATACAGTTTTATTATTTTATTTATATTTGTTTGGTAATGAATTGAATATCAGGCGAGACTATATCTAGACCTATTGAAATAAGTGCTTTGTAAAATACTTACAATCAGCTCGGAATAATGACACGTTCGAATCTCAGCTGTCATAGTCCACTTGCATCAGTTCGATGACGTGTGGCAGAGTGCAAAATTCACCATCCTTTTACTTTCTTAAATACTTACCCATTCACCGATTGCTTCGATTGTGTGAGTTTTAATGGGGCTGGTTGCTGTTGATTTTCTGCCACAGTGAATGTAGATTGTCCTTCTGTTTGTTCGATAGGTTTCAGCGATAGCTTTATCTGTCGTTCGAGATTATTCAATTCGGTTTTCAATCCTTTTAGCTCATCTTCCTTGCGCCACACCACTTCAACTACCTCTTTCAGCACCGGAATATCTTTCGAAATCCTATCGTTCTCCGCCCTGTACTTCTCCAACAGGCGGGGCATACTATCCAAAGCATGGATAAAGTTTTGCGCAGCAATTATAGGGTCTGTAGCCATCAGCCCGTTGTTGTAATTGTACAGGATTTCACCCGCGCCCTTAACAAAGAAGCGGTTTTGAACTATATCAAAACCTTCTTTCAGTGTGGTTTCCGTCTTTACCAAAAGCGTGGAGCCGTATAATGTACCAATCGGTTCGTGCGCCCCATGCGTGCGGGCATTGGCGCTTATCTCGTTCAGCCTGAGACCTACTTCCTTCTGGTTACTTCCCTGCAAGCCATCCAACTGAACCGGATTAAGCCTTGTTCCATCAGGCGCTGTTTGTACCCTGGCATTAAAGGCTTCTATATCTTTGAAAATACGGATTATAAGATCATTGTTTTTTTCTACGCTCTGCAAGATGTTTTCCAACTTGTAGCGGGACGATGATTTACCCCTTGCAAAAGCCTGTCGTTCACTTTCCAATGCTGCAATTTTCTTTTCCAGACGGGCTTTCTCCAACAATTCGGTATTACCCGAGAGGATAGCCACATACTCGGAAAAGTTCATGCCCCCTTTTTCGTCCAAGCTGCCTTCGTCGATGGTGCGACAACCCAGCGAATTGGTTTTGAGTTGCCGGATAAAGAGTTGCTTGTTATGCAGTAACCCAAATTTGTAGGCATCGAGCGATTTTTCGACCGCATACAGGATAACATCGACTTTGTTGTTTGCATAGAGTTTGGCAACCTCGTTACCTTTCCGGATACCGCGACCATCACGCTGTTCCAGGTCGGACGGACGCCACGGACAATCGAGGTGGTGAATGGCAACACACCGTTTCTGGGCATTAACGCCGGTCCCCAGCATCTCTGTACTACCAAACAGTACACGAATTTTCCCTTCATTCATTCCGGCAATCATCGTTTTACGGGCGTTTTCAGTTTTGGCTTCCTGTATAAAACGTACCTCGTGTGCCGGGATACCGTGATCTTCAACCAACTTACGTTTTATTTCGCTGTACACATTCCATTGACCGGGACGGTACGTTCCGAGGTCGGAAAAGACAAACTGTGTGCCCTTGTACCTGTCGAAATCCCGGTAATAATCCATTATCCGGCGGGCGACATGGCTGGCCTTGTTATCGATATGGTCACCGTACCGTTCGGGGGAAATCATGCGCATATCAAGCGACATTTTCCGCGCATAATCGGTAGCAATTAGCATCTTGGCTGTCTTTTCATTGTCGGAAAGCGGTTCCCTGAATAAAAGCGTAGCATCGCCGTTTTTGGCAAAGGCAACCAGCCGTTCAATAAACTCCTGCTGGTCAGGTGTGGGCGGAATATTGTGCAGTATTTCGTTCTTTTCGGGGCGGTCAATACCGATGTTTGCTGCCGTGCGAAAATCTGTTATTTCAGCATAAAAAGCTGCCAGTTCCGGAACTTTGATAAAGTACCGGAACCGCTCTTTCTGCACAATTTCGTTGGTTACCGAAAATTCATAGTCAATGCTCTTTTTGGCGAATATCGCCGCCCAGGCATCGAAGGTGGTGATACCCTGCCGTTCCAGTTCGTTCGGGCGCAGGTATTTGAACAACAGGTACAATTCGGTGAGTGAATTGGAAATGGTCGTTCCTGAAAGGAATGTCGCCCCCAAATCTTTACCCGTACGCTCCTGGATAGTACGCAATGCAAACAGCATATTCAGCGCCCGTTGCGAACCATCGGCATTACCCAGTCCCGCAACCCTGTCGTGCCGGGTGGTAAAGGTCAGGTTTTTAAATTTATGGCTTTCATCGACAAACAAATGATCGATACCCATCAGGCGAAAATCCACTGTATCGTCCTTACGGGTTTCAATCTGGTAGGCAATATTCTTTAATTTGGCCTCCAGGTTTTGTTGCCTTTTAAGGCAACCTTTCAGCATGGCCCGCGAAACCTCTTTCCCCTGTCCACGCAAAACGTCCAGATTTTCTTCAACGCTATCCATTTCCTTTTGTAAAATATTACGCTGTATTTCGGGAGACTGCGGGATCATCCCGAATTGTTCGTGCGTAAGGATAATGGCATCCCAGTTGTTGTTCTTGATCTCGTTGAAGATTTTCATTCGGTTGCCCGGTATGAAATCCTCCTTGCCGGGATACAACACCCGGGCATTGGGATAGGCCGTACAAAAGGTTTGCGCTATTTCGTGAATATTGGCTTTTAATCCTGTTATCATCGGCTTGTTTACCAATCCAAGCCGTTTCATTTCCATGGCGGCACAACACATGATTAGCGTTTTTCCCCCACCTACTTCATGATCGCAAATACCCCCGCCATTCAGTTTCTGCATCCATACGGCATCTTTCTGGCTTTTGTAAAGGTCATCAATGCCTAAGCCTTTCAAGTCCAGTCCGGGAAAAGTCTGGTGCGAACCATCGTAAGCCGGGCGTACAAAGCAGTTAAACGTGCGGTTGTAAAGGTCGCCCAGCCGATCTTTAAACTCCGGCGACTGCCCGCGCAACCAATCCGAGAAACCCTTACGCATCTCGTCGATTTTCGAATTGGCCAACTGGATCGCATCGCCATCGCGTACTTTTACTTCTTCGCCGTCCACCATGATCTTTTTCGTGATGTCAGGCGAAGTATTGTGTAGTGCATGTTTGATTAACGCTACCCCATCAAATGTCCGGCTTTGCGATTTGACCGCATACTGGTCGGAGATTTTTGCGTTACTCCTAAAAGCCGTGACACTATACTCATCGCGGCTTTGTGCGTAGAGAATGCTGACATTTGTTTCAAAAAGCCATGAGGCATATTTCTCATAAATACCTGTTGGAATCCATCGTTCCCCTAAATTGAAATCAAGATCGTCGAAAGCAATCGGTTTGGGTGTAGCCTTTTGTAGGGCTTCGAGCGAAGCATTGGCAACTTCGTGCCCGGGGTTACGTTCCAGAAAACGTTCAACCTGTTCTGCTTTGTCAATGACGTTACCTGCAATGAATTTATCGGCCACCTCGTAACCGCCCGCCATCGGATTAAAATACACTACACCTTTAAGTTCTTCCAGTATTTCGTCTTGTTTGTTCCTTGTAAGTGAAGCCATATAATCAAGGTTCACGCCCGCATATTTATTGAGCGAGGCGGCCAAGGCTTCGTGGGCATTATCGGTATGGGTTATCTCATCCGGGTTAAAAGCAACTGGACGGTTGAAAATATCGGCTTTGACTGCATGTCCGTCGGTGTAGCGTTCAAGGGAAAGGATTTCGCGCCCGCCAGCATCCATTTTAATCAGACCGAGGTTTTTGGAATCATTCAGGTTGCCAAAGCTTCCCGTAAAATCATCGTACAGGCGGTTGAGCATATTACGAAGCGCAGGATTAGCTTTAAGGCGTTCGGCCTCGTTGATATAAAGGTGATGGTATGTGTCCCTAATTTCAATATAGAGCGAGGCCCTTTGCCGTTGGGAAGATGCCAGTTCCAGAGGGTGGAACATCGGCTGCAAGTTGTCAATGCCACGCAGGTAGCCGATGCGGTTGTCACCGTCGGATACCAATGAACCTTCCCTGTAATGTTTCAAGCGTTCGGCAGTAAAAGGAACAGGCAGGAGCCGTTCCTGCCGCTTTTCTTCATCTTGTTTTATCCGGGCTTCTTTCTCCGCGACGGTTTCAGCCGGGGAAGCGGCATTCCTGATCTGTAAAAATTCGCGCCACTCAAGGGGTGCCTGTTCAACCTGTTGTACCTGTTTACTATGGGTACGTGGCTTCTTTGCCTGTGTGCGTTCTGCTTCTGAAAATCCGAAAAGATCGTACAGGGAGATAAGCGGCTGCTGGGAAACAGAGAGCTGAGTTTCTTTACCGGAAACCTCCGAAGTCGGTGTCCTGACCGTTGCTTTTGACATTTCGTCTTTGCCGAACAAGGAGCCGGTAAACACATCCGAAGAAACAGATGGTTGGGACAAACCGGCTTCAGGAGTCGAAATCGTGTTCATTTTAGGGGTTGCTCCCAAAGCTGGCACCGGTTGTGAAACGATATGCTTTGACTGTTCCGGCGTTTGTGATGCATGGAGAAGGTGGCGTTCAACGTCCAGATATTTTGAAAAATCCTCGCGCAACATGTCTTTTAAACCGGCAGCGATGCCACTCACACCGCCATCGTGCAGGAATACCAATGCGGGCTTGCCGTAGGGGTCGGTATCGATTTTTGAGGATGTATGTACCACCCGGTCGAAAGTCTGAAAGAGATTGTTTACCGGGATGCCGTTGGACAGGCGGCGGGACTCGATAAAGTCGTGCTGACGTTGCGTTAGGTTGGTTTCACTGGCATTGCGTTGCAGGATTATAAGGTCGCTGCCCACTTCGGTTCCGGCACGATCGGTAAAAAGGTTGTTGGGCAGGCGGACGGCGGAAACCGGCTGGCAATGTTCCATCAACCACTGGCGTACCGGGAGGTTTTGCTCGGCATTGAGTACACCCTGTGAAGTGATAAAAGCCACGATACCACCTTCACGCACCATATCGACCGATTTGAGAAAGAAATAATTATGGACGGATCTT
>Ga0302288_1001348_pt1 | contig 16101 bp, 12 predicted proteins | sample III_Fen_N1_1_FD_194549 | JGI IMG/M metagenome (GOLD analysis project Ga0302288, IMG submission 194549) | Peat permafrost microbial communities from Stordalen Mire near Abisko, Sweden - III_Fen_N1_1 | ecosystem: Environmental > Terrestrial > Soil > Wetlands > Permafrost | place: Sweden: Abisko...
AAACCGAAAGTAAAAAACTGAATCAAGAGAACTCAATTAAAAACCTGTATAGCAATTATTTAAACATAGAGTCTGATTCACAATTAAGATATTGTTTTGAACAAATATTATTCATACATTTGTCCTGAAATTAAAACTAATCAGGTTTAAATGGAACTTATTACATCGTTTGCCGAACTCACCTCGCATCTTAAAAGCGTAAATCAACGCAAACGCCTTGCAGTTGCCAATGCTGTTGACTCACACACCCTGGATGCTGTTCTAAAAGCGGTAGACATGGGCATTGTTGAAGCATTTTTGATTGGCGATGTAGCTTCCATTGAATCACCTCATCTTTTTGAAGAACATAGCTTATCTCCTTTTATTCATATTATAGATATTCCTGAAGTTCAATTAGCCACGTTGGAAGCGGTTCGGATGGTAAAAGCCGGAGAAGCTGATATTTTAATGAAAGGACTAGTAAACACAGATGTTTTGCTCCGAGCCATTTTGGACAAAGAAAAAGGAATATTACCAGCTGGAAATGTGCTCACATTTAATGCCGCCTTGCAAATTCCGAACTATCACAAATTGATTTTCTTCTCCGATCCGGTTGTAATTCCATCACCCAATTTAGTTCAACGCACTGCCATGATTAAATATGCTATCAAAACGGCATATAAATTTGGCATTCCCAACCCTAAAGTGGCATTGATACATGCAACTGAAGTAGCCAATCCTAAAATTCATTACATGCAGGATTATCTTGACATTATGCAAATGTGGCGTGAAGGTGAATTCGGGAATGTCATCATGGATGGGCCATTAGATATTTTTCTGGCTTTGGACAAAGAGCGTGGAAGCATAAAAAATGTACCATCCCCCATATTGGGCGATGCCGACATCCTCATTTTCCCTAATTTTGAATGTGCAAACTGTTTTTACAAAGGCTTATCGCTTTTTGCGGGAGCCGAAATGGGTGGATTGCTACAAGGCACTGAGAAACCAGTGGTATTGACATCGCGTAGCGAAAGCGTGCAATCGAAATTCTATAGCATTGCCATGGCATGTGTGATAAGTTAGAACCTACTACATGAAGCATCTATTTAAGACTAAATTTCGATATTAATACAATCAAAACAGTTGGATAGATCTTGTTTAACACTACTTGCTGCAAATTATTTGATTGTAAAGTTATTGATTTATTGCTCTTCGAAACATATTTAATTGATTTTATATTGACAATATGCTGCCGACTAACTCGTAAGAAAGAGTTAGCTGGCAATTTTCTTGATAAACCTTCCAAATTATCTCTTACTATTTTGCTTGTGCCATCTGCGAAGAAAACTAATGAATAACGCTTTTGAGTTTTAAAATACACAATTTCATTATCTTCAATAAACATTTCACCCGAATCTGTTAATAAACAGAATCGATTATTATGATGCTCTGACCTTTTTCTGTTATGAACTGTATTTAGATTGGTCTGAAATGCTTTTAGTAAAGCATTATTCAGTTCAGCCGGATCTACCGGCTTGTCAATATAATCAACAGCATTCAATCTGATTGCTCGTTGGATGAATTCTGCTCTTTTATAAGCAGACACAAAAATGACTGGAGTGGAGTCTGAAACTTTGCGTATATTTTCAACTAATTCAAGACCTGTCATTCCGGGCATTTCTACATCCAGTAAAACAAGATCAATACAATTATTTTTTAATAAAAAAAGTGCTTCGGAGGGAGTTGCAGCCAACTGAATAGTTAGGTTGGGATACAATTCTGAGGCAATGGTTGCCAGATACAAACGAGCACTATCCTCATCATCCACAATCAAAATTTTCTTATCATCAAACATTAATACTGTTTTTTTAGTAGATTCATAATTACTTTTATCGAGTTTCTATGGCTAATGAGTGAAGCCGACATTATAGTCGGGCTATAATATAAATAGCTATAAGTTCTTAGTTTTATCGGCAATAAATTGATAACTGTTTGGGATAAATAGCTCTACCTTTGTTCCTAGCGGCTTGCCTGCATCATCTTCTATATCGGTTATTTTTTGCCAAATTGGCTGAGCATTATTTTGATTATAGAAATCAAGTTGTGACTGTATCAAACTCAAACCTTGCCCATTACCACGCGTACCAAGTTCTTGTGCACGTTTACGACCAATCCCATTATCGGTAATAATCATCAGTATTCCATCATTGGTTTTACGGCCTAATATTTTAAGAAAACCAGCTCCTTTCTTATTTACTAAACCATGACGAATAGCATTGTCACAATAAGTATGAAGCGTCATAGTTGGAATAAGCAAACCTAAATCCGGAACATCTTCAGTATCTATATCATAGTCAAATCTATCACCAAAGCGCATTTTTTCCAATTCAAGGTAATACTTCAGGTAATTAAGTTCCTCTTGAAGAGTGACGTAGTTTTTATCGGCATTGACCAGAGTAAGTTCCGTAAACTTAGAGAAAACCGAGATATAATGACCAGCTCTTAGTTTATCAGTCATGGCAAAATGTCCAATAGCACTCAAGACATTTTTAGTAAAGTGAGGGATTACTTTCGAACGCAATGTTTTTATCTGTAATTCATCTTCTAAATTCCTATAATTCAGATCGGCAAGCTTCTGTTGTTGATTCCGTTTTACAAAATACCTTGTCAGCAGTACACTAACAATAACAAATAATAAAATATAAACCAAGATACTTATTGGTTGAAGATAGACCGGAGCTTTAATGATTATCAACGGGCTTTTTGCTACATCAGACCAGTGAATTCCATCCATACTGCATTTCACTTCAAACTGATATTTCCCATTGCCGATGTTAGTGTAGCTGACAGATTTGGTATAAACCGGTTCAGACCATTTCTCTGAGAATCCAATTAATCTATACTTGAATCGCAGAGACTTTGGCGTAGAAATAGAATTTGCTATATACTCAAATCTAAGAAATTTATTAGAAGCCGGCAGTTCAATAAGTTTATCGGTAAAGATAACGGAACTCCAGTTTGCATTGTCTTTTGAATAAAAAAGAACCGATAAACGTATGGGTGGAATTCTACGGATTTGAGCTTGAATAAGCTTCTCCGGATTAAATTTCAATACTGAAAGAGCCGTGGTCAACAAAACATCACCGTTATGATCCTCAAAAAAACCATTTTGACCTGATTCTAGTCCTGTAAATCCAGCATCATAACTTATCTCCCAGAGTTCGGGTTGCGAAAACGATTTCAACCGCTGAATATCCACAATAATCAAACTGTGGCTACCACCTACTAACAGATATTTATTATGATAAACCATTAATGAATAAATGGCTCCATTAATTCGAAGACTATCAAACCGGCTTTCTTTTCCATCCGCCGCTTCAACAAAGAGTCCGTGTGATGTTCCTTTCCACACTCTACCACGATTATCGGACGACATACAAATTATCCCTGAATAAGCTCTTTTAGTGGTGTCTACTACAAGATTTCCATTTGTCAAAATTCCTCGTCCGTAGTGGCCGCCCACCCTGATACGCTCTTTAGCATCCCTTGCAAAGCACAATGCAAAACCCTTTCCCCAGTTATAGAAATGTTTATTCTTTCCTAAACCTTCAAAAAATCCTGGTTGCTGTAAAACAGAATCAACTCCGGAATAGTAAATTTTCTTATTCTGCTCATCATAATAAATAGCCAAACAGGCACCTGTGTGGGTTGACTCCCCAATTTGCTTATTTTTTTTAAACTGTAAAACACCCAGCGAATATGGAAAGAATAAGCTGCCATTTTTAGTTTTTATACTTCCCATATATTGCAAGGCAGATTTATTATTAGTTTTTATTTCTGAAAGTTTACTTTGAGAGTCCAATTTCCAAAGTCCTTTTCCATAACTTCCAAACCACATATTCCACTCATCGTCTTCCACTACAGACCAGATATTGTCCGGCTCACTCAAATTCAATTTATATTCCTCAATATTAAAATTAAAGAAATTGTACAAACCATTCTCCCCACAAACCCACAGATTATTTTCTCTATCTACAAAGTTATCATTTATATATGGTAAATTCAGACTGAACCCAGCGTTTTTCTGGGATAGTGTCATACTGTTTACTCCCTCATTATTCATTATGATTAAAGTAGTATCTACTAAAACCGGAATCCCATACCCTGATTTATAAGGTATATCCCATAACAGAGTAAACTTACCATTCTTTAATGCATATTTGTATAAATGAGAGTTGGAATTAGTGAAGTAAAATATGTTTCGTTTCCAATCAATCGTAGTCCAATCTGAACGGAATGGAAAAGATAAAATACGAATAAAGCGTAATCCTTTCCTTAGATACAATCCTGTATGTGTAATTATGGTATCTCCCCTAGAGGTTAAAACATATTCATTGAAATCTTTAATCCGTTGAAATCTCTTTTCTTTCAAATAAAAAATTACATGAAATTGAGGTTTCGTAGGATCAATATGAAGATTAAATAGAAAAGCACGGTTATCGTCAATGGATAATACCGCTCCTCTAGAGCCTCCAATTTTCATTCCATTTGGGAAAGCAAAGGCAGCGATACTATCATTTTTATACAAAATGGAAAAACCAAATAGATTCACAATGACCAACTTGTCATTCCAATTTGAAATACTTTGAACATCATTGTTGAATAACCCATTTTCGGTAGTATAATTTTTAAACGAAACTCCATCATACTTACTTATCCCACCTTTAGTGCCAAACCACATAAACCCATCTTTATCCTGAAAGGCACATGTAAGCTGCATTTGAGCCAGTCCATCGCGTGTACTGTAATAGCGATAGGTGTAGCTGCGTGATAAGTGCGGCACGGCCCACAATGATGCGCCAATAAAAAGAAGCAGATATATAAATACGATTCGTTTCATCAATCAGTATATCCAAATAAATAATGTCGTAAAAAGACCTTTAGTTTGTGTAAGCGGCAAAGCCCCTCTAAAATAGTTCCCTTAGAAATTCAGCCAACAGCCAGCAACTTTTTGGAGTCAGACTGCGGCGTACAGGGCGAAATATTAAGAAGAGCATTCAATCTATGTTACAAAAATACAAATTTATATTAAAATATAAAGCTTTTGCGAAATTTATTGAAAATGGGTAAATTTATAATTGAGTTATGGATTAATGACGATCATCTTACAAAAGGTGGATAGACAGTGGATACTAAATAAGCAAAATCCTTTATTGCTCTCTATTAACAAGGGGTTTGGGGTGGTATTATCATAAATCGTGTTTTCTATTTTTGTGCTGTAAATAAATAAGTGAGATTACCAAACTTCATTCGAAACATAAAATCATTTATCCACACAACTTCTTTGTCATATTCATTGATCTCATTACGATTTCTGGTTATTGATCCGCAACCAGTAATTTCGGTGTATGATTCACTTTTGAAATGAATAGTATTTTTGTCACTCGTAAATTGACCATGACTTTCAACCGATTCTAAACAACCATCATTATTAACCTCATCTCTATATTTAAAAGTACCGTCATTGCCAAATTTATACGTAGTTATTTTACCTACAGATTTATAAATAAAAGTTTTACCTTTAAATGAACTATAAAACTTCACTGATTCTACTTTCTTTTCAAGATTTTCCCTACGAATTTTATAGTCCTCTTTGAGTTGAATAGTATCGGCATTTAGTCTAGAAACAAGAACTTTATAACAAGAATCATAAGGTTCGCCTTTTGAAATTGCTTTTTTCAAATAAGAAATCAGTAGTTTTTTTGAAAAATAATCAGTAGCTGATCCTAATTCTGCATAAGAATATTTTTTGTTACCATCAACCAATATAAATTTCTGGCTATTTGTCCAAATAATTTTATACTGCCACTCTCTAACTGGATGCCCATTTAAAAAAGAAGTAAGTGTAAGCTCATCCTTGTTTTGAGTATACTTTCCTTTGAAAGACTCTGTGTTAATAGGATAAATTACCTCAGGACTTAAATAAAAGTAACCAATCTGATAAAACGTTCCATCTCTATTTATTACAAGAGTTTTTGGTTTAAAAGTGATATTAGTAGTATCCTGACTTTGCCAAGTCTTTCCTTTTAAGGACTGAGCCACAGATTTATTTGTTAGTAATACTAACAAAAGAAAAATAATAGAATAAAACAAAACATTTATTTTCATTTTAACGCCTCCATTTTAATTTAAATTACAAATTATTACAATAAATACAAAGTAAATCAACTCTAAAAGATATACAAATCTAAATACATATTCACCAGAGTACGGAAAATAACACGCGATACTAATTAGGTCATAAATTATTGTGCGACTGACCTATCCGGCGTCATACCCTGAAGTTTATAACGGAAAGATTTGTCATCCTTGATTAGTAAGAACTCTTGACTATTTAGCCATTTCAGTTCCCATTTTTCATCCCATGATTTTGCTTTGTTTGAATTAAAACTTAGTAAACTACGCTTACAAAAACGTAGAGAAATAGAAGTAGAAGTAGAACTATAATTATAATATTTAAGTTGCAACGAAATAAACTTATTTGAATAAGCAGAACATTCATTCCCGTAACTAAATTCGAATGACTTGTATGGAGTCGAGGAGATATCATCTCCATCATAGCTATAGACTTTCCCAGCTACATTTCTTAGATTCTCAGTAAATAATTCGAGAAATGAAGGATAAACTTTCTGAGCACTATCTAATAGTCTCTTAACATAATCATAAGTGTAATTTTTTGAAAATAAATCTTTATCTGAATTAAATCTTGCATAATAATATCCATCAATTATTAGCTGGTTTTCATTTTCCCATTTAATCTCAAGTGGAGTACTTATGGTTCCTTTATCATTAAATGTTACTATTCCACTGGCTTCTTCCCTGTAAGCTTTTTTACGTTCACCATCCGTTTTTGTAATTGAACCTTTTTCATAGACGAAAGCAATTTCACTCATTATTCCATCTTCTCCAAATGAAATATTGTTCAAACGACCTCGTTCCTCCCTGTTATTACCCACTTGCATTTGCCATATTGTTCCAACAAGACTTGATTTTCGAATAAGTTTAGAACTGCTAACTGCTTCCTCTTTTTGACGCTGATTTGCTGCATTGATTTGGTCAACTAAGCTTAAATAACATGGGTTGATTTTATGCTTATTGCGTAGCTCATCCTTTATGAATGGTATTAAGTATTTTGTAGTAAAAATATCAACATCAGAACCTAGTTCTGCAAAATGATATTTTCTAACTCCAATAGGTAAAATGAATTCACTATTGTTTAACCAAGTAATTTTATATGTTACAGGGGGATAATTATTTGCTCCTATGTAGCGAGTTAGGCTAAGAGTGGTTTTAGTTTCTGTGTATGTACCTTCCTCAAATCCTCCTTCATAGTTGTATAGTTTCATATTATCATTAAAGTAATATTCCAACTGATAGAATGTTCCATCAGGCTTCAATACAAGGGTTGTTGGACGAGTTCTAACTTCAGTAGAGTCTTGAGTTTGCCAAATTCTATTTTTAAGAGATTGCCCAAATGCATTAACTGAGAATACAATTAGGATGAGAGCCAAGATGGCAATAATATTCGTTTTTCTTTCCATAAGTCATAAATATTTAAACATTTGAATTCAATAGATTTCAAGTCATTTTTTTTGATACTATTTTTCTGCAATAAAACTATTATTTTGGACTAAAATCCAGTTGATGTCAGATTCAAGGAGCTAGCAATCTGAGTCTATGTAATAAAACTTATCTTCTGTTTTTTTTGATTTACACCCCAATTTAATGCCAGAAAGATGATTTGTTTGGTTTTTAAGTTGCCACAATCTAATTCCTTATTATCATAGAAATATGGACGTAACTCCGGTTTATCAATAAATACCTTATCTATCTCTGCATTAGCAGAATAAAGCGAGACGTGATAGGATTGCTTCAGGCTTCGATTAGCCTGTCGTAATTGCCTATTAACCACCCACAACATTCCAATACTAGCAATAGCAGTAGTAATTGCGGCGATAGCTTGAGCTACTTCAGTCCATTCATTCTCCATATCGTTTATTTTAAATATAATAACCTATTTCCAACTATCGGGTATAGTTGTATAATTACTTAACGCTGAGCAATTAGAAAAACACTTTTCACCTCTCAAACTTGGATTTGACCTTAACCAAAGTTGTGGTGCATTGCCAGACAAGTTATTGCACTCTTGAAAACAACCTTCGAAACTAATAACACTAGGATTACCGTCAAATAGATTCTCAGGAATAGATTTTAAGCCTCTACAAACTTGAAAACAGAAGGTGAAATCAGTAACATTTAAATTTCTACTAAATAACCTAGCTGGAATGACCGTTAAGCCAGTGCAAGCTCCAAAACAAGCCGCGAAAGAAGTAACAGTCAGATTACTGCTAAATAAATCCTCTGGAATAGAAGTTAAGTTCAAACACTTAACAAAACAATTGGTAAAAAAAATAACATTAGGGTTGCTGCTAAATAACTCCGCAGGAATCGTAGTTAAGCCAGTGCAACCTCCAAAACAAGTTGCGAAAGAAGTAACGTTTGGGGTGGTGCTAAACAGGGTCGCTGGAATAGTAGTTAAGCTCGTACAACGACCAAAACACTCATCGAAAGTAGTAACTGTGGTAGCACCTGTAATTGGTCCTTCAGGTAATTTAGACAAAAAAGGACAATTATAAAAAGCATACGAAAGATCGGTAAATCCAACATTACCCCAATTTGACACTTCTATTAGCATTTTATTCGGTTGGTCACCATAGAGATCATAGCCTCTAAATCCAATCTTGCTAAAAATGCCTGTGATTGAAATTGAATAAACATCTGGGGTTGAATAAACGTGATACTTTTGGGAATCCATATAGTTGGTAATTTGACTACTTGTACCATCTCCCCAATCAACCGTACAGTTATAGGTACCAGTTGCAGCTAGAGGAAGAGTGAAACTACCAGCAGGCAAATTCCACTTGGTTATAAAAGCATCGGACGGTTGCGAGGGCGTAAAGTTCCATACAGCACTCTCCCTATATTCACCGGTTATCATGTTTTTAATCTTCACCTTCCAGAAGTATTTTTTACCTGAAGTAAGACCATTAATGGAATACTCGTTTGTTGTTAGGTTATTGGCAACTAATCGGGTGGCATTAGCATCGTCGAGGTAAATGTCATATTTAAAATCTCCCCCCTGTGGAGTCCATTTAAGCGTTGTAGACAAATCCACAATTCCTCCATTTGCAGGTAAAGTGAGAATAGGTGCAGTTGGGGTAGTTGCCACTCCACTAGCAGTGGTAAATGAGAATTCAGCATAGTCCATTACATTAGTGGCACTTTTTACAGCTAATTTCCATGTATAATTAGAAGAATTGTCTAAGGCAGTATTGTAAGTATAAGATGCGGTGCTGATATCTGAAGCAATCAAACTATAACTATCGTTTCCTTTTTTTAGATAAATATCGTACACTTGATTAGCCGCATAATTAGCCGCCACCCACTGAAATGTTATACCATTAACAGGAATTGATGTAGCATTTTGTGCCGGATATGCTGACCGAATGGCTGCTTTGACAACATCGTTATCAATAGTTATATCATTTGAAGCCATACATCCGTTGGCATCTTTTATATAAACAGTGTGCTTGCCTATAGCTAGTTTATAGAATGAACTCTGGGGCGTAAAACTGGTATTATCAATCGCAAACTGATATGGAGTTTTACCTCCTTTACCCGTAATGTTCAATATGTTTGGTTGAATTAACACATCCAACGTAAGATTACTGTTTGCACATGCATCAATAGGTTTAACTTCAAATGTACGTGAACGGACACATTGATTTTTGTCTTTTACAAAAACAGTATCTTTCTTAGGAACAAGAATATTAAACTGTGGCTTCGTAGAACTATAATCAACACCATTCGTAGAATATGTGTATGGTGCAATGCCACCTGTTACCGATGGTGAAATAAAACCGTTTGCAGTTTTCATATTAATGCTTAAACTGCTGTTTGTACAATCGTACGCTTCAGGGCTTGACCTTGCATAAACGTATGTAGGGGAGTTTTCAATATCTTTATCATCACAATCCAATACGCTTACTTTTAATGTGTTTTGAGGATTTGAACCTAATGTCCAATTTACACTTACCTTTCCCTCTATATCAGTAAATTTTACTTTTTGGTCAACCGAACCGTTATCCGATTCTAAATCAAATCTCACTGGCACAAGCGGAATCCCAAAACCAAAATGACTTGTTGCTCTCAATGTAATTGGATTTGTAAGCATTTTCCCAGAAACTCCTTTTTGGAAATTACCTGATAGCAATTCTAATTGATAGGGTAATTTTATTTTACCCATAATCTCATCTTTTAAAAATTTGTAATTAAAATCGAACAGTGTAAGACCTAATACTTTTGCATTCGCTCCTAATTTACATTCATAACCGATAGCTGCTTCTCCAGACCAATTACTATTTGAATTTGCACAGAGCGATAATTTAAATTTTGCCGGAACTTTGAAATATGGTCCTATGAAATCATACGCTTTAAATGAAACTTCAGGTCCAATATTAAATTCAAAACTTGTTTTGGCAATACCTGAGAACTTTTCTTCGTGAGTCGATGTCTCTGTAGATTTTTTTGTCAAGATCAAATTGTCAACACTTTCTCCTGAAACCAATGCTGTAATATTCATTTTATAATTTTTCTTTTGCTCTATCGAAATTCCTGCACTAGCATTAAGTGCAATTGATGCTTTTATATCAAAATTTGCAGTGCATACAACCGGAATCGGGCCAGCCATAAAAACAATATATTTTGTTAATTCTACTATACTCTTTTCTTGCTTATCTGATATAATTGGTGCAGTAACTTCTAGCTTTGAGTTTATATTATATTCTAATTCAGCATTATCAACTCCAAAATTCAACTTAGTTAATCTGGCAGGAAATGAATATGTATAATCCAGCACAAAATTCGGATTAATTCTAACGAATGAATTAGTAATTGATGTATTGAAGGTGCCTTCAATTTTAAAAACTGAAATCTCCGGTAAAGGGATGATAAGTCCTTCTCCATTGGAATTATTAAATTGAGCTTTTACTTTTGGGTATTTGTCTTCATCAATATTATGAGCATATAGAAGTTTAATTCCTTTGTTATTTGAGTTTTCTCTGAGAGTTTCACGTGTTGGAAAAGTATTTATCGCTTTCAATAAAGTCGAATTTGATTTAATTCTTTTTGGGGAATCTAATAACATTGCCTGATTAACAGCATCTCCCATATTTAACACACCGGTTTTTATTAATTCTTCAAAAGTTCCCTGTACAGTATTAAATATATAAGTGCTATCTTGTAAGGTAAAAGTAATAACTTTTCTTAAAAAGCTGATATCTTTTCGCATACCAATAAGCATAACTGAATCAGTAGGGTTTATTGTTGCATCGCTAAACTTTATTTTATAGATTCCATTTGCCATTTGAGTGCTATCACTCAATATTGCATCGGTATTATCAACTACAATAAAGTTGTTTTTAGAAATTATATCATCAAAAGTAACATTTATTGTATCCGAACTTTGACCGCAAGCATTGGTCAATGTCCATTTTAGAGAGTATTTTTCTTTATTTACTCCGGTTAGCAATGCCTTTGGGTTAGTTGAATTATCTAAAACACCACCGCTGCCGGATAAAATAGTCCATTCACCCGTTGCTTCCGGTACTGAATTGCCCAATAATGTCATGGAAGTATTTCCTATTATTCTATCCGTACCTGCATTGGCTATTGGGATGAGTTGTACCAATGAAATAGCAGAGTATAAGGGTTGGCAATCTGTTGTTTTCACAACAGCGCGGTAGTATTTGGTTTGAGTAGGTAAAAACCGATAAGTAATACCGCTTACTTCTGGAATGTTTGCCCACGAAAGTGTATCAATTGATTCCTGCCATTCAATAGTTCCATTCACGTAATTATCAACTGTAAGCGTAACCGAATCAGTGCCACACACATTTATTACTTGTGCTTTAGTTGTAAATGCAGATAACAGAATACCTAAAATTAGTATTATCTTTTTCATGGCACTTGTTATTTATTGATTATTACCTTGATAGACGATATGTACTTTGCTGTCTTTACTTCTAATACATAGGTTCCTGCAAGCAATCCGACGATATGGAGTTGCTTAACCAACTTATCAGAATCAGAATACACAGCCTCTTTATACACCAATTTGCCTTTTGTGTCATACACACTAATAAGAGCCTTATCAATAATGTCGTGAAACGACATTATCAAAGTGAAATTCCCAGAGTTAGGATTTGGATAGAGTTCGAGATTTGAAACTTTATCTTTTAGAACACTATTTATTTGTGTGGTATTAGCATTGCAGTTGTTTGGTAACTTTAGCATAACGACAGTCTGTGAATTCCCATGGCTTGTGGCTATAGCAATGAACAATACAAAAAGGGCTATCTTTTTCATGTTTCTTGGTATTATAGTGATTTCTAAAGATTCATCTGTCGTCCTACTCTTCTGGCTTTTCAGTTCCGCCCCGTTTTTATTAAGTGGTTACTGGTCTCCACTTTGTTTTTTTATTTTTTATTCCAGATCAGGAGCTGACTTCCATTTTGTGATTGCCATTTAGATGAAGAGATTAATTTTACCTCTGAAAGTTCTGGCATACCGGTTGTTCCATAGCTACTGCTTTTAATTGAAAAAGTAATCGTGTTTTTTACCTCATCATACGTGTAAATTCCTTTTACAACGTCTGTTATGTTTTGAAAATAAAGGGTCCATATATATGATTTGTCACTATTTAGTATTAAATCTACGGAGTAGCCATCTGCTTGACAACCCCAATTGCCAATAAGTGTAGGTTTTTCTACAACTGCTTCATCCTTTCCACATGAAACAAACGAAACAGCGAGTAATAATAACAGAGTGATTAGCGTAATACTTTTTTTCATTTTTCGTTTTTTTTTGAATTGATTTATCTTCGATTTTATTTTAGTAGCCCCTAGCTCAATGCAAAAGGGCTACTAATAAGGATACTTACTTACAAGTTTTTTTCTTCTTCCGTTACATTTCCAGGAAGATCACTTGCACGAATTACGATTCGGTCACCATCCAATGATGCATTGTCGGCAATAGCTGTGTAAACCCAGTCTATACCATTTGCACTCAGTACAGCCAGTCCGTGTTCCACTTCAGTGCCGTCGGCATTGTAAATAACCACACTTACTTCCATCACTTTGAAATTGTCGGTAGCACGGATAGTGATTGTTTCACCCACCTTACCGGTATAATTACTCACATCCACATCCTTAATATCCGGCGCATGAAAGAAATCGGCTACCGCTACATTGTAAGCTGTTTCGTTCCCTGTTGCTTTTGCCAGATACGCTTCCTTTAATACAGGGTCGGTTATCGAGCCTTTGGCATACAGAATAGCTTCCTGAAATTTCTCCAAATGTTGTTTTTGTCCTTCGGACAAGTCGCCTGTACGCGCTTTAGGCTTTGAGGAGACAAACGTCTTGCCACCCCGATTGCGAAATACAATCATATCGCCTACCAATCCGGTTAATCCGTGAGTAATCACATTGTTTTTTGATTCTGCCATTGTTGTAAACAATTAAAAGTTAGTACTAAAAAATCTATTTTTGAAGTCCCCCAATGGGGGCTTTATCCTCTATCTATCCTCTATCTATCCTCTATGCTTATTCTATACTCATTTAACATCGAAGATGTAGCATTCTTTTTTGTAATTTCTTTTACAAAGATGGCGATTAACCTAAAGTAAAACAATATGCGTTAATGAGATTTGCAACGAGATAGAGAAAATATGTAACGAGATAGAGAAAATATGTAACGAAATGACAGATTACCGCATTCAGGTTTTATAAAATGAAACAAAAACACACATTCTTAAACTCACAGAAACAAAAACTCCCTTTTCGATATCATGTTAGATATCGAAAAGGGAGTCATAAGATTATTCTTGCCCCTCTAGCAGGTCATCTCAACGATTCAACCATCTTCTTCGCTGCCCGCCCGGCTGTTCCCGGTTCGCCTAAAGTAGTTTTTATGATTGAATAGTCCTCCAATATTTGTTGGCGATAAATGTTATTCCTCAAAAGCAGGCTTAATTCTGCCGACACATTCTCCACGGTGAACAAATTAGCTATCAGTTCTTTTACAACCAGTTTATTAGCGATTATATTTACCAGCGAAATATAGTTAGTTTTTATAATTAGATCTTTAGCCCAAAGTGCTACCTTTCCGAATGCAACATGATACACAACCACTTGTGGAATCCCAATCAGAGCAGTTTCCAGCGTTGCAGTTCCGGAGTTAACCACAGCAGCTTGAGATTGCTGCAGGAGTTCGTAAGTTTTTCCTGTCACAATCCGGGCTTCACTCCCACCAAGTATCTCGTTGTAAAATCCGACATCAATTCCCGGCGCTCCTGCTACGATAATCTGGTATTCCGGAAAATTCAAAGCAGCAGCAAGCATTTTAGGCAAGCAAGCTGTTATCTCCTGCTTTCTGCTGCCTGACAATATTGCTATTATCGGCTTATCAGGCAACTTATTCTCAATACAAAATTCCGAGAATGTTTGACCCTGATTAGGCCGCACACACACAGAATCTACCGATGGGTTTCCAACATATTCCACCTCATAATTATACTTGGCATAAAAGGCTGTTTCGAAAGGGAAAATGGTAAACATTTTATCCACATAGCGCTTAATATCCTTGATGCGATATTCTTTCCATGCCCATATTTTAGGAGAAATATAATAGTAAACTTTGGCGTTCAGATTCTCTTTTACAAAACGAGCCATACGCAGATTGAAGCTTGGGTAATCTACCAAAATCAATACATCGGGCTGAAAATCAACAATGGCTTGCTTACAATCGCTCAGATTTTTCAGTACAGTTCTGACATTTTTAAGCACAGCAATAATGCCCATAAAAGCCATATCACGGTAATGCTTTACCATCTTCCCGCCATGAGCCTGCGCAAGCATGAGATCACCACCCAAGAAGCAAAATTCAGCATTTGAATCAGCTTTCCAAAGTTCCTGCATCAAATTAGATGCATGCAAATCGCCCGAAGCCTCACCGGCTATGATAAAATATTTCATAGTCCACCCCCAACCCCTAAAGGGGGGTTGAAGCTACTACTGCTCTGTGAGTGTGTTTTTTTTGTCATATTGAGTTTGTGTAAAACGAACTAACTAAGTTCCCCTTTAGGGGTTAGGGGTTTTAAAGCATAAAAATACTTGCAATAAAATAGGGCATTCCACCTATAAGCACTCCAGTTGCAATTTTAAAGCTATCTGATTTATAAAACACAAAAACAAGCACCAGGTTAGGCATGGCTGACAGCAGAAGCAATTTCCCCAACAATATACCCGGATAAAGTTCTTTCAGTGTTTCAATAAAAGACAAATCATGCGGATAAAACCGATTCAAATACACCCACATAAATAGTACAGGTAGTATTAAACCCGGAACAAAACCATAAAGAAAATTATTGAAGCGCTTCATGTTGGTCGATGTGTTGACTGTGAACTGGTTTATTTGTTTACTAAAAAAAGATACAACTCCATTGAATCCAGTTGCTTCTGCTTACTGCTTACCGCTTACCGCTTTTTAGGTCTCTGTTTATAATTTCCAGCTCCGAACATCATCCATAGCTTGATATGCGGTCAGGTCTATTTTAGTAGGCACAATAGAAACATATCCGTGATCCAGTGCCCATTCATCGGTGTCTGTTGATTCAGGCTCATGATTCTCAAAATTGCCTGTAAGCCAGAAATAAGATCCACCCCGAGGGTCTGTGCGCATAGCATATTCTTTAGTCCACCTTCCATCACATTGACGGGCGGCCTTAACTCCTTTTATTTCTCCTACCGGAGCATTCACATTCAGGCAGGTAGCATGTGGCAATCCGTTTCGCAATGCCTCTTGGGTTATCTTAAGAATATAGGGTTCAAAAACACTAAAATCGGCATCCATAGAATGGTTGCAGATAGAAAAGCCTATTGATAAAATACCATTTTCGCAACCCTCCAAAACAGCACCCATAGTGCCCGAATAAATTACATTAAT
>Ga0302288_1001350_pt1 | contig 16075 bp, 12 predicted proteins | sample III_Fen_N1_1_FD_194549 | JGI IMG/M metagenome (GOLD analysis project Ga0302288, IMG submission 194549) | Peat permafrost microbial communities from Stordalen Mire near Abisko, Sweden - III_Fen_N1_1 | ecosystem: Environmental > Terrestrial > Soil > Wetlands > Permafrost | place: Sweden: Abisko...
ATAAACAAAACCTGAATCACCAACCTTTTCTGCTAAGCGAATAACATCGGTACCACGTCCACTTCCTAGGTCGACACAAACTTCACCTAATTGTGCAGAAGCATGATTTATTGCACCACCACACGACAAACAACAAGCTGTTTCGGCCAACTCTGAGTAACGAATATTTATTGAATCGATATTCATAGATTATTTTTTAGCTTTAATTTCCTTTATTGTTGAAACGAGTGTTTTTTTATCTGTTAAACCTTCAATTCTGTAGGCCAACTGACCATCTTTGAATATAATAATCGTAGGAATTGAACTTACACTATATAATTCAGATAGTAATCTATTTTTATCAACATCTACTTTACCAAAAGATACTTCCTTCTTTAATTCTTGAGCAACATTTTCAAATATTGGAGCTTGCATTCGACAAGGTCCACACCAAGTTGCCCAAAAGTCGACAACAACAATACCTTTTTTTATATCTTTTTGAAAAGTACTCTCCGACATAATTTGCACATCGTCGCCCGATGTAAAAGCAAATAATATAGTACAAAGAAAAAGGAATAGAATATGAATATACTTCTTCATACAATTATTTTAAAATTTGTGAAATATACTTTTCCAATTCGGCTTCTTCAACATATCCATTTGAAGCCATTGGTTTTCCTTTTAAAGGACAAAACAAAACCGTTGGGATTGATTGAATTCCAAAAGTGCCAGCAATGGTTTGCTGTTCATCAACATTTACTTTATAAACTCTTATTTTACCAGCATATTTTTTAGCTAAAGCCTCAATAGAAGGAGAAAGTTTTTTACATGGACCACACCAATCGGCATAAAAGTCGATAACAGCAGGTTTATCGCCAGCAAAAACCCATTCTTTATTCTTTTTAAAATCAAATACCTTGGCAATAAAACCATTTTCATCTAAAGAAATTACTTCTCCCGTTGCAGTTTCATCAACGGTATTATTTTTTTGTATGGTACTATCTTCCTTTTTAGCTGAAGAATCAGCCGATGCAGAAACATCTATGCGTTTATCTGATGAATGACATCCAAAAAACAACACAATTAAACCAATCAATAATTTATTCTTCATATTAATTATTATTTTTGCAAATATAATGATTTTAATTTAATCTTAAATCGTTTTAATATCACTGTTTCTATTTAGACCATTTTTAATGCAAGCTTTACATTTAGATAAAATATCGGAACTGGAATTTAATCAAGTATTTAATACTGAAGAAAAATGTCTTGAATTTTTAGCAAATAAAAAATGGAAAAAGGGATTTATATGCAGAAAATGTGGAAATTCAAACTTTTGTACTGGTAAAAGCCCCCACTCTAGACGCTGCACGCGCTGCAAACATGACGAATCGGCAAGAGTTGATACTATTTTTGAAGGTTGTCGATTCGATTTAACAAAAGCATTTTACATTGCCTATACTGTATGTCATTCAAAGGCTGATTCATCGCATGAACTTTCGCGAAAATTAAATTTACGTCAAATGACTTGCTGGACATTTAAGAAAAAATTATCGGAATGTATTAATCAAAGGCAAGATATATCGCCAGAGGTTAAAATTAAACTTGAAGAAATTTTATTGAGTCGTTAGTTTATTTACGAACATCTCTTAGTTTACGTGCTTCAACTTTAGAAATAATTATTCTCATAGTCATTCCATTCTTCTTTTGAATTAATGTATCGCTTTTAGTACTTACGTTATTACTTTTCAAACCTGATGTAAGATTGTAATCATATCCACCATCGGGATATAACATTAATTCGAAATTATTATCTGCAACGTATTGAGAATATGAATTACTAGAACTTGACTCGCTCCTATTTACCCAAATTTCAACTTTAGCATCATACGCATCTGTTATAACATGACTTCCACTATAATAATCGTATTCATAATGTACTGTATAATAGCCTGGAAATGATTTATAATAAGTATTCCAATTAAAGTTTGATGGAACAATACCATTAGCATCTACATAATCGGGCTCACGGTCGCTCCAATTTAAACGGACGTATGCATTACCATTGTAAGATCCTTGTGGATAAGGTTGTTCATAATAAACACAAGATTGCAAAAAACTCATTATAAAAAGAATAGAATAAACATAATATAACTTTCTATTTCGATTAGATGTAGTTTCCGTTTTCATAATTTCAATTTTTGAGGTAATACAAATATTATAATTAAGATTGATGTTACAAACCTTATGCCAAAATTTACTGAAAAATAATTTACTAGGTATTTTACTTATTTTTTTGTGCGAATTTTTCTGTGTCAGCAATGAATTTTATACAATATATTCTCATTTTCACAATTAAAAACAAAGTATTTACTACAAATAATTGGAATCTACTGCGAGAAGTACCTATATTTACTAAAGAAAGGCAAATTAGTTTTAATTTTTAACAAATAAATCAATGAAAAAAAGGGGTAAAATTTTATTATCGACAGTCGGTTTACTGATGCTATCGTCGCTGAGTACATTTGCAGCAACTGCGTCACCAGTTGACAGTGGTTCTACAGCTTGGATGCTGACTTCTACAGCATTAGTATTATTAATGATACCAGGTTTAGCAATGTTTTACGGTGGACTTGTTCGTACAAAAAACGTAATTGGAACAATGATGCACAGTTTTGCTGCAATGGGTGTAATTGCTGTACTATGGATTGTAGTTGGTTATGCAATGAGTTTTGGAAAAGGAATTTTAGGAGGCTGGTTTGGATGGAATAGCGACTATTTCCTTTTAAATGGAATAGATGAAACAGTTACAAACGGAGTACCAGACTTAGTATTTGCAATGTTTCAAGGTAAATTTGCAATTATAACACCAGCACTTATTGCAGGAGCATTTGCAGAACGTGTTAAATTTAAAGGATTTTTAGTTTTTATTGCACTTTGGAGTTTAATAGTATATTTCCCATTGTGTCATTGGGTTTGGGCATCTGATGGTTTCTTATTTAACATGGGAGCAAAAGGAGCAATTGATTTTGCAGGAGGAACAGTAGTTCATATTGCATCGGGTATTGCGGGATTAGTAATAGCACTTTATATAGGTGCTCGACGTGGATATCCACAACAAGTAATGCACCCAAGTAATATTGTAATGACAATGATGGGAGCTGGATTACTTTGGGTAGGATGGTTTGGTTTTAATGCTGGTAGTGCAATTGGAAGTAGCTTATTGACAGCTCAAGCACTTACAGCAACTCAAGCAGCAGCAGCAGCAGGTTCATTAACATGGATGATAATTGAATTAGTACACAACGGAAAAGCTACAGCAATTGGATTTGCTTCGGGTATTCTTGCAGGACTAGTTGCAGTAACACCAGCAGCAGGCGTTGTTCAACCGATAGGAGCAATTTGCTTAGGTATTTTAGCATCATTTGTATGTTACTTTATGATAATTGCAAAAGGTAAATTAGGTTATGACGATAGCTTAGATGCTTTTGGAGTTCATGGAGTTGGTGGTATAGTTGGTTCATTAGCTTTAGTATTTTTCATACGCAAAAGCTGGATGGCTGATGCAATTACTAAAAACGCAGATTGGGGTGTAATGAAACAATTAGGAGTACAAGCATCTGCTGTAGGTATTGCAATAGCATATTCGGCAATAGTTACTCTAATACTTGTTTTCATCATCAATAAAACAATAGGTTTTAAAGCATCTGAAGAAGAAGAGATGAAAGGTATGGACGCTGCTTATCATGGTGAAAAAGGTTATGGAATGTTAAACCCTAGCTAATGATTAACGGTATAAATAATAGACTTTTAAGAAACTTTAAAATAGAAAAGAAATGAAACTCATTACAGCAATCATAAGAGAAGATGTACTCGATCAGGTTCGTGAAGCATTGATCGAAGCAGAAATCACGAGAATAACCGTTACTCGCGTATCGGGACATGGACGCCAACAAAGCGAGGAATATTATCGTGGGAAAAAAGTTGTGCCAAATCTTATCCCTAAAATTAGACTTGATATAGCAGTAAATGATGAATTTACCGATTTAACGATAAATACAATTATTAAAACTGCAAAATCGGGCAATGTTGGAGATGGAAAAATATTCATCACAACGTTAGAAGAATGTATAAGAATTAGAACTGAAGAACGTGGTGGACGTGCAATTTAAGCACTTTTAACAAATTCATAGATAAATAAAGAGAGGATAAACCGAGTGTTTATCCTCTCTTTTTGATTTTATCAGTATTATTCGCACAAAACGAACAAAATTTTCAAATCACATAAAACTGAATACAAACAACTTATAAAAAATGTGCATTTTTTTTGAAAGAAAATAAAACAAACACTTGCGTGATTCCATAAAACTCGTATATTTGCACCGCAATTCAAAAATGCCAACAACAAACGCCGATGTAGCTCAGTTGGCCAGAGCAGCTGATTTGTAATCAGCTGGTCGGGGGTTCGAATCCCTCCATCGGCTCTTTGAAATTTTAGAACAAAACAAGTTGGGGAGATACCAAAGCGGCCAACTGGGGCAGACTGTAAATCTGCTGGTGTACTCCTTCGCAGGTTCGAATCCTGCTCTCCCCACTAAACACTTCGAAAGAAGTAATACCAACATAACAAATGCATTATTGCGGGAGTAGCTCAGTTGGTAGAGCATCAGCCTTCCAAGCTGAGGGTCGAGGGTTCGAGTCTCTTCTCCCGCTCTAATTACTTAAAGGCTTACAGAAATGTAGGCCTTTTTTGTTTTATTTCTGGTTTAAACATAGTTTGAACATTTTGAGAATAAATGGATCAAGACGAAAAGTTGGGGATTTGCTATTTTACGCATAAATTTTAGCCAGTCAAAATAGGAAGAAATTAATATCACGTACACCTCTAAAAGAAGAACGAAAAGCTTTAATTTTCGCATTGAAAGATTCTGCTGCAGCATTTGTACTTCGATTGTCAAAGAAGTTCAGTATGCTTAAATAATTAACTTGTATTGACCGTGCAACAGTTCCAAAGGATTCTATTTTTGATACTTCTATTTTATCATACCATTGAGCAAGACGTGTAAATGCAATCCCTTTATCTTTTGTATTTTCGAAGATATAGTTAAGTCTCATAGCTAATTCGTAAGCTGTTTTAAGTAATGGATATCGTTCAAACAATAATTCAGCACGTATTTTCTGCGTTGGCGTCCATTTTGATTCTGGTTTGAAAAACAACTATCGACTTCTTGCCAATAGTTGTTTTACAGTATCATCATTACTAAGAATCTCAGGCTCATATTTTTCATTATTTTCTTTAGCAGATGTTATTTCAGCGTTTTCAATATCTATAGCTTCCCAACGATATTTTATTCTCAGTTCTTGTACTGCATCGAAAGCAAGTTGTTGAACATGAAACCTATCTGTTACTTGTTTTACATTAGAAAAGGCAGACTTAATGATTTTATCCATATTTGCAGCCAGATCTAACTTGACTTCTTATACTTGATTCCACTTAACATACAATAAATTAATAGAAAATATTTTAGTAAAAAAACACATTCTATTACTACTCTACCATTGTTCCATATTTGGTGCCTTTAGTTCCATTTTTCTACCTCCTTTCTTTTACCCTAACGTAACTTTGAAAGTATTAAATTGAATTATTTAAACAGAGTCAAATTAAGGTGATTCGTTTTGAAAAAGAATAAAAAGATGAGGTTGGAAGACAATAAATTATTCATAGATTTTAAACAACTTGTCGAAACTAATATCCATTTTCCTCAATTTAACGTAATCAAATCATATTTTTTTAGTCAAATAAATTGTACATATTCTGACCAAACAGTTATACAATTATGTAAATGTTGTCATCAGGTTTCTTTTGAAGATATCCGAATAGAAATGGCTAAGCGAAAAGTAGAAGCTGAAGAATATATTATCAAGGAAATCTCCTATCAATTTTGCTTTTACAATCCACAAAGTTTTAGTCGAAGGTTAAACCTAAAGATTCTACGAACTCCAACAGAATATAAAAATACTGTTATTCAATCTAATTTTTAATTCGAAAGTCATGAAGAGAATTGTACTATTCCTTTTAGGTTCATTAACAATAGTGACGGTTTTTTCGCAAAACCTTATTACAAATGGTGATTTTGAAACTGGTTTTGCAGGTTGGAACAATTTAGCTCCTACAGGAACAGCAGTATATAGTCTATCGACAGCCGATAAACAACAGGGTACACAAGCATTTAGTGTTGTAGTTTCGTCATTAGGCACCAATGCATGGGATATTCAAACAATGGGACCAAGTTGGACTGCTACTGTTGGACAAGTGTATTCGGTTTCGTTCTACGCAAAATCGCTTAACAATGGAGCTTCAATTACTGTTTTAGAACAAAACACAAAATATGCTGCTCAAAGCATCACATTATCTACATCTTGGCAAAAATACGAATGGCTTTATACAGCTGGTGAAACGGTTCCTCAACATAAATTTCAATTTCCTCAAATCGGCACTTTTCTTATCGATGCAGTTGTTATTGCACCCTATGTTCCACCTGTTCAAAGTCCAAACGATACTATTTCTGTAACTCCTTCAACAAGCTATCAAACTATGATTGGATTTGGTGGAGCACTTACGTGGTTTTGCCCACGCATAGTTAAAAGTCCCAAAAAGGCAGAGATTGTGAATTTATTATTTAATGATCTAGGAGCCGATATTATTCGATTTAAAAACTGGTATTATCCTACAAATTATCCAACGGATAAAACTACAACAAACATAGAAGGAGGTATTTATTGGCAAGAGCATCTTACAGCCACAAACGAATTGCACGCATTAGCAAAACAAGCAAATCCAAATATTCAAACGCTTTTGTGTTCATGGACACCACCGTCATATCTAAAAAGTAATGCAAAACAAGAAGAAGGCACTTTGAAAAAGAATAACAATGTCTTTATGTACGATGAGTTTGCTACCTATTGGAACGATGTTTTAGACAATATAACGTTCAATCCCGATTATATTAGCATTCAAAACGAACCTGGTTTTGTAACTCCCGATTGGGGGACCTGCCAATGGAGACCGACAGAAACGGTCGATTTCCCTGGATACGATAAAGCTTTCGATGCTGTATATAATAAAATTAAAACTCGAGCTTATGTACCTAAATTGATTGGTCCCGAAGTAGAAAATATTGGATCTACCGACTGGAATTCCGCACTTAATTTATATCGCGAATTTGCAACTCCATTAAAAGCAAAGCCTTATCTCAGTAGCTATGCTTTCCATCCATATAATTTCTCGGGTTCGCCATTTAATCTTAATAAATCGTTGTTAAATATTGTAAAAAATGAATTCAATGATAAGCCAAATTTCATGACTGAATTTGCAGGAGGCAGTTTTAAATGGCTCCAAACTGCCGATGCAATTCAAAGTATGTTAGTTGATGCTAATGTTTCGGCATATATATTTTGGCAAATGATGTGGGTTCCAAATTCCGATGCAATGATTGAGATTGATGATTTAGGAAACTATACTGTAGGAAATCAATATTATGCCATTAAGCATTTTGCAAAATATATAGATAAAGATTATAAGAGAATTGATGTTTCGAATGTAAATACAAAAGTAAAAGTAACAGGATTTATTAACCCAACCAAAGATCAAATTACACTTGTAATGGTTAATGAGGCAAGTGTTGCAGTAACAGCAAAATCTACAATTGCAGGTTATAGTATTGTAAGTTCTCAAGTATATCAATCAGATGGTGTAACATTTTTCCAAAACAAAGGAGCACTTGCAAGTTCGGGAGATGTAGTGTTACCCGATTCATCAATTACAACCATTGTAATGAATGTTAAACAATTGGCTTACCCTTCAACACCACCAAGTTGCGTTATTACTGCACCATTTACCAATGCTTATTTCCAAGCTAATTCCGATGTCGATATCAATGTATATTCATCGAATCTTGGAGGTTCTTCGACTGCCACTGTTTCTAAAGTCGAGTTTTATAATGAAACCACTAAAATCGGGCAAGCAACAACAGCTACCAACAATACTTTTTCGTTTACATGGACCGGCGTACCTGTTGGAACATATACAATTAAAGCCGTTGCAACCAATAGCAATGGTGTTTCATTTACTTCGTCAGGAATAATTATACAAGTTGGAACTGCTGCTGTAACACCACATGGAATGAGTTCGTGTAAAGGGAAATATTTAGCAAATATTTTAGGTGCTCAGAGAACAGATTATATGACCTATTGGAACGGCGTAACTGCCGAAAATAGTTGCAAATGGGGCTCGGTCGAAGGAACAAAAGATGTTATGAGTTGGACTGGTGCCGATGCTTCGTACAATTATGCAAAAAACAATAATTTGATGTTTCGCTATCATGCTTTAGCGTGGGGAAGTCAATATCCTAGCTGGATTACCACGCTTACCCCTACCGAATTTCAAGCACAGATGGAACAATACATGGCAGCGGTTGCAGCAAAATATCCCTATATCGATCAAATAGATGTTTTGAATGAACAAATAGGAACACATGCTGGTGGAACTCCTTATTTTGCAACAGGTTTAGGTGGAACAGGAACAACAGGTTACGATTGGCAAATATGGTTATTTACAAAAGCTCGCCAATATTTTCCAAACACAAAACTGGTGTTAAACGATTATGGATTAGAGAACGACCAAAATTCGATCAAAACGCAATTAGGATTAATTAAAGCTCTTCGAGATCGAGGTTTAATCGATGGTTTTGGGACACAAGCTCATTGTTTTAATCTTGATGGGATGACTGCAACAGCGTTAAAATCGAGTCTCGATTTAATGCAAACCGGAGGTATTCCAATTTATGTTACCGAACTCGATTTAAATGGTAAAAATAATCTTACAACTGCCGATATGGTTGCCGATCCCACAAAATTTCAGGCAGAACAATTGGCTAATTATCAAGCAATATTTCCTACTTTTTGGTCGCATCCAGCCGTTGCAGGAATAAGCCTTTGGGGATATGTTGAAGGTTCTACATGGAAAGTTGGAACAGGCATTCTTCAATCTAATGGAACAGAACGTCCAGCAATGACTTGGTTAAAAAGCTATATTTCTGGACTTTCGAATATTGGCTATCCACTTTGTCCACAAACGATTTGTACAACCGTTGCTCCAACTGTTACGGCTACTAAAACGTATTGTCAAAACACAACTGCTACAGCATTAACAGCTACAGGAACCGCATTAAAATGGTATACCGTTTCAACTGGTGGAACTGCTTTAGCGTTATCCCCTATTCCATCGACAACAGCAACAGGAACAACAATTTATTATGTTTCTCAAACTTTAAATAGTTGTGAAGGCACCAGATCAAGTATTGCAGTTACAGTAAATGCTTTACCAACAGTAAATGCTGGATCTAACGTTGCCATATGTTTAGGCAAATCGACAACATTAACTGCTACTGGTGGTACTAGTTATGCTTGGAGCAATGGTATAATCATGGCATCAAATACAGTATCTCCAATGATTACAACAACTTATAATCTTACTGCAACAAACAGTAATTCTTGCTCAGCAACCGATGCAGTTGTTGTTACCGTAAATGCTCTTCCTTCAGCAAATACAGGTTCTAACGTTGCCATATGTTTAGGAAAATCGACAACATTAACTGCTACTGGTGGTACTAGTTATACTTGGAGCAATGGCATAAATGTAGCTTCAAATACAGTATCACCAACGATTACAACAACTTATAGTCTTACAGCAACAAATAGCAATTCTTGCTCGGCGACCGATGCTGTAGTTGTTACAGTAAATGCTCTTCCAACAGCAAATGCAGGTTCTAACGTTGCCATATGTTTAGGCAAATCGACAACATTAACTGCTACTGGTGGAACAAGTTATGCTTGGAGCAATGGTATAAATGTTGCTTCAAATACGGTATCCCCAACGATTACTACAACTTATAATCTTACAGCAACAAACAGTAATTCTTGCTCGGCAACCGATGCTGTAGTTGTTACAGTAAATGCATTACCGACCATAACTCCTTATATTCAAATAAATACAACAGGTTGGAATATAAATTCAACTCTAACAATAAATCAAGGAAGTACCGTTACCTTTGGACCTTGGCCAACAGTTGCTAACGGCTGGTCTTGGACTGGACCTAATGGATTTACGTCAAACTTACGAGCACCGGTGTTGAGTAATATTGCTCCAATAAATCAAGGCGTATACACTGCAATATATACCGATGCAAACACTTGTTCTGCTACTGCAAACTATACAATTTCGGTACTAACACAACAATCGATTCCATTAGTCGCTGGTTGGAATTTAATTTCGACAAATGTAAATCCAGTAGATAGTAGCATTGCAACAATCTTCTCTGGTCTCGATGTTCAAGAAATAAAAACGATGAATTCGTTTTGGCGTAAAGGTCAGAATATTGCTTTCAATTGTTTAAAAACAATTTCAACTGGTCAAGGATATTTTGTTAATATGAATGTTGCTGATACATTGATTATATATGGAACGCCATCGGTAGAGACGCAAAATTTTGCGTCTCTACAAAGCGGTTGGCAATTAATAGGTTGCCCATACCAAACTTCAACAGCATTTTCAACAATATTCAACACAACAAATTCGAAAATAATAAAAGATTTTAATGGATATTGGATCCCTACTGGAACGACTAACAGTATTACTAGTTTTATTCCTGGCAAAGGTTATTTTATAAAAAAATAAATTTAAAAGTATGTTAAATGTGATTTTAAAATGGATATTATTGCTTTGTTTTTCTGTTATATTGACAGAAATATATGCAAATATTCCTGGTGGTGGAACTGGAACTGGAGCTAATGTAACATTAACCGATAATGGAACTACAATTACTTTAGATAATGGTATTGTATCGATAACGGTAAATAAAACGAATGCATTAATTTCTACATTCAATTACAAATCGATGAATCTTTTTGCTGGCGGAACAGGTGGTGGAAGTTTTTATTGGACATGGAATATGCCTAATTTCAGTGGGCCAAATGGAACATGCTCTATCATAACAAATCCTTCATCAAATAGTGGTAATTACGCCGAAATTTGTATTCATTCACCTTGGGATGGCGATACCACTCACGCAGCAATGGATGTTTATATATATTACAGTTTAGCTCGTGGGAATCAAGGTTATTATGCAGCTGCAACCCTTAGTCATCCTGCAAATTATCCGTCAAATCCTGGTGGAGAATGGCGTTGCAACACCTATGTTGGATCGATGTTTAACTTGTTAAGTATTGACTCACTTCGCAATTATTTTGTTCCAACAATTGCCGATGTAGCTGCAGCTTTGCCAGTAGCAGGAGCACCAAAAGAAGTTACCTTAATGACATCGGGAATTTATTCTGGCAAATATTTTTGCAAATATAGCCTGAGTGCAGATTTAAGTAGCCTAAAAACCTGGGGCTGGACAAGCGAAAGCAAGCATGTTGGTATTTGGATGACAGTTCCCAGTCACGAATATTATAATGGAGGTCCAATGAAACGGGAACTTATAGGACATCATGGTAACACATTGTTAAATATGCTTGGAGGCCAACATTACTCAATGGGAAATAAAGCAGATATGGACTCTGGTGTTGTTGTAGAAAAAACATTTGGTCCATTTCTAGTGTATGTAAATAGCTATTCGGGAGCCGCTTCCGACCCCGTTGCAACGGTTGCTGGGGCATTATGGAAAGATGCACAAGTACAAGCTGATGCAGAACAAGCAGCATGGCCATACACTTGGTTTAAAAACGCAAAATATGTTCAAGCATCTGGACGTGGAACCTTAACTGGAGTTTTAAATGTAGCTGACTCAGGAAATGCAACAGTAGCTGCAAAAGATACATGGATTGGCCTTGCTCCCGAAAGTAATGGAACACCTTTCCAATATCAACAAAACACCTATCAATATTGGGTTAAGACAGATCAAAACGGAAACTTTACCATACCTAAAATTATAGCTGGAACCTATAATCTTTATGCATTTGGAGGTGGTAATATTGGCGAATTTAAACAAGCCAAGGTTGTAATCACAGCAGCAAAAACACTAAACCTAGGAACAATAACATGGACAGTTCCTCGCATAGCCCCTACCGTTTGGGAAATTGGTGTTTCGAATCGCGATTCAAAAGAATTTAAGAATGGGGATTTTAATTATACGCAATGGCAAAATTACATGAATATGCCAACCGATTATCCCAATGGCGTAAATTATACAGTTGGCACCAGTAATTACGCTAAAGATTGGAATTATGGTTTACGGGATGTAACATCGTGGAACATCAATTTTAACCTTTTCGAAGCACCGTTTGCAGGTTCTAAGGTATCATTATATTTAGCTTTAGCTTCAAATTATTATACAAGATTTAATGTCGTAGTTAATGGTACCACTCTGATTAGTATCGGTCCTGGTAATGGATCCGATGCTTTAATACGATTAGGAAGTCATGGTGCATTTTGGGACACTCATGTCGATATTCCAGCAAATCTCTTAAAAAAAGGAGCAAATACGATAGTTCTTTCTCAGACGAAAGGCGAAATTGAATTCGATTATTTACGACTTGAAGCAACAATTCCTAAAGTAGCTGTAACGCTTAGTGGTTCTACAAGCTTTTGTCAAGGAAATAGTGTAACCTTAACAGCAAGTACTGGTAAATCGTATCGTTGGTTTAATGGTACTACTATTTTACCAACTATAACACAGTCGTTAACCGTTTCAACATCGGGTAATTATAAAGTTGAAGTAACGAATAATTTAGGAGTAATCGATTCTTCCGATGTTTATGCTGTGATTGCAAATCCATTACCAACAATTACATCTTATATTAAGGTTGATGCAGGAACCTGGAAAACGACTTCGAACGTAACCGTTTGTGAAGGTAGTACTGTTAATCTAGGCCCATCTCCAACAAATGCTACAGGATGGAATTGGTCTGGTCCAAATAATTTTACTTCTGCAATAAGAACTCCGGTTCTTGCTACTGTAAGTACACCAAACAATGGATTATATTCAGTAACCTACACCGATGCTAATGGCTGTAAAGCAAATGCAACAATTACGGTAAATGTTTCTGTTCCTACAGCAACAATATCTTCACCATCGAATAGTTTCTGTGCAGGAAGTTCTTTGCTTTTAACTGCTAATTCGGGTAATTCTTATAAATGGGATAATGGTGCAACTCAAGTTGGAACAACATCAACCTTACCTGCTACGACTGCAGGTTCGTATACCGTTGCAGTTACAAATGCAAATAATTGTATTGCGACATCAAATGCAAAAGTTGTAACAATAAATCCATTACCAACCATAACTCCATATTCCCAAATCAACACTGGAGGATGGAATGGTAATACAACACAAACACTTAATGAAGGTAGTACTTTAACATTTGGTCCTTTGCCAAATGTTGCTAATGGTTGGAAATGGATAGGGCCAAATGGATTTACATCAACTTTGAGAACTCCTGTTTTGAATACTATTTCTCCAACAAATGAAGGAACATATACCGTAATATACTCTGATGCAAACACATGTATTACTACTGCAAATTATACAATTTCGGTTTTGACTCTACAATCAATTGCTTTAGTCGCAGGTTGGAACCTCATTTCCACCAATGTTTATATAACAGATAGCTGCATTGCAACACTATTCAAAAACCTTGATGTTCAAGAAATTAAAACCATGAATGCATTTTGGCGAAAAGGACAAAATGTGGCATTTAATAGCTTGAAATCGATTGGATCGGGCAAAGGTTATTTGGTATATATGAATGTGGCAGGAACGTTAAATATTTATGGAAGGCCTTCGGTAGAGACGCAAAATTTTGCGTCTCTACAAAACGGCTGGCAATTAATAGGTTGTCCATATAAATCACCAACGGCAATATCAACTATATTCAATTCAACAAATTGCAAAATGGTTAAAAATTTAGATGGTTTTTGGGTGCCCAACGGAACACTAAATAGTTTTACCAACATAGATAAAGGGAAAGGATATTTTATAAAAAAATAAATATATAATAAGAGTTTTATAATAATGATAAGAATAAAAAAATACTTTTTGAAAGCAATAATAATAGAAACAGAGGTTTTTAAAATAATGATGATTCACGAATATATCGAAAAAAATGTTGCTGCAATAACTGTTGTAAATACAATGCAAGATGCATTACAATTAATAGAATCAGAACGTTTTGAATATGTGTTTTTAAACCATCATATATGTGATGTAAGAAGCACTCATTTTATCTCAAAAATCAGAGAAAAACAAAAAAACACCAAATGTATTTCAATATCAAATGATTTTTATACCGAAAGAACTTTTAAAGAATTAGGATACGACGATGTGTTTAAATTCCCGTTTAGAAAAAGCGTTGAAAGAATATTTGAATAATACTATTTTGATAAAAGAACATTCACACACAAAATGAATAACGAATCACATTTGAATACTTTTTAGAAACTTTTTCGTTATTTTAACGCATACTTATTTTTACGTTAATTTATTAATATCAAATAAGTTAAGGAATGGTTGGAGGGGAATGTATGCATCAAAAAAAATACTTTTCAGAATTACGAATTAGAGCTTTTTTGTTTACTAGAAATATTATTTTGACTCTTAGTCTTATAATGTTTGCTAATAGTCAATCATATGCTGCAACCGATGTAACTGCTGGAACATCTAATTATAATATTTCGGCGACATCTGCAGGTGGAACGGCATTTACTAGTGCAAATAATCTTATTTTAACTGGCTGGGGAAATCCGACATACACATTAACTGCCAATGTACAGTGTGTTGATTTAACTTTAAATCAATCAGTTAAACTAAGTATGAATGGATATACTTTAACTGTTACCGGAAATCTGGTAATTTCCGATAATAATTCAATGCAAATAGATTTAGGAAGTGGAGGTCAATTATTAGTAACAGGAAATGCAACCATTGGTAGTAGTTGTGGAATTACAGGTTCTGGGGTTTGTTTGTTTCAAGTTGGCGGAGCTGCATTAACAGCAAACTTTAATAATACATTCATAACATTAGGTGCAAGTGGAACATTAAAAGTGGCTGGCAATGTTACTGTTGGTTCATCAAATACTATTACCGTTGGAACAATGGAAATGAATGGTTGCGGACAAAATATGGATGTAAGTTCAGCCTTTTCTGTTTCAACATTTAGGCAATCTTCTTCATGTGGAACTACAATAACTCGTTCGGGTGGAACATCAACAATTACCATTACAACCTACGATCAGAACAATAATGCTGTCAACATAAAACCAGCTACTAATTTTTCTGTTTCTTCAACTATTAATACATCAAGTACCAAAAATTGGAATGGTGGCGGTGGCGACGATAACTGGATGACTGCTGGAAACTGGGTTGGAGGTGTTGCACCTACTGGTGGCGAAGATTTGATTTTTGCAGGATCAACAAGAACAACTCCAAATAATAATTTGACAGCAGGTACTAGTTTTAAATCGATAACCTTTTCATCGGGAGCTAGCAATTTTACTCTTTCGGGAAATGCTTTTACCCTTTCGGGAGGTGCTACTGCTATTACGGGCAATCATACTACCGGAACCATGACTATTCAAAATAATATAACCTTTAGCTCAACGGCACCAACTATCACACAAGCTTCGGGTGGAATAGTAACAATATCGGGAACTGTTGCAAATGGTGGACTTTTAATTACAAATGCGAGTGCCGGAACCACAAATATTTCGGGAGTTATAAGCGGAACAGGTGGTTTTACAAAAACGGGTGCAGGGACTGCAACGCTTTCAAATACCAATACCTATAACGGAGCTACAATTATAACAAATGGAACCTTAGTTTTAAATGGTAATTATTCTTCTTCTAGCTATGCCATTTCTTCGGGTGCTGTGCTGGAATTAGCACCAACTGCCGATAGAGATTATCCTACAACATCTTTTACAGGGGCAGGTACACTAAGAAAAACGGGATCTTATTTATCGTATTGGGGAAGTGGAGCTGCTACCTTTGCTTTTTCTTCTGGGGCTTTAATCGATGTTCAAGCAGGTAATTTAACTGGT
>Ga0302288_1001352_pt1 | contig 16048 bp, 17 predicted proteins | sample III_Fen_N1_1_FD_194549 | JGI IMG/M metagenome (GOLD analysis project Ga0302288, IMG submission 194549) | Peat permafrost microbial communities from Stordalen Mire near Abisko, Sweden - III_Fen_N1_1 | ecosystem: Environmental > Terrestrial > Soil > Wetlands > Permafrost | place: Sweden: Abisko...
ACACCAATGGATCAAACAAGAAGGCGTTGATCTCCTCATTGGCAACACCTACGGCAAATACATGGCCAGAGATGAAGATACACCCTTTGTTCGCTTTGGTTTTCCCATTGCCGACAGGGCCGGTCACAATTACTTTCCAAAAACCGGTTATCAAGGTGCGGCCAATTTAGCGGTTCAAATCATCGACGCATTACTGGAAAAAAAGGATAGAACGTGTCCGGAAGAAAAGATGGAATTCCAGCTATAATGACAAACGAATTCTCAACCTGTGAAGGCGTGGAGTTTGGAGACACGGGCCTGCATCTTCGGATGTGGGACCCGTGAATTCCAAACACGCTTCACCCCTTATCACTCAAACTCCAAACCCCATGGCTCATATATTGGACGATAGACTACTGCAAATTTCGATGGCGGGCGCGCATGAGCGAACCATCGAAGGCGGTAAAGCGAGTCTTGCCGGCAGTGTGAGCCAACGAGCCTGCGTATTTTGCGGCTCCCGCGTTGTGCTCTATCCCATTGCCGATGCCTTGCACCTTATTCATGGTCCCATAGGCTGTGCCGCCTACACCTGGGACATTCGAGGATCTCTTTCCTCGGGACCCGAACTGCACCGCCTGAGTTTCTGCACCGATTTGCAAGAAACCGACGTTATTTTTGGCGGTGAAAACAAACTCTACGATTCCCTAATTGAACTCATCAATGACCATCAACCCAAGGCGGCATTTGTGTACACCACCTGCATTGTTGGAGTGATTGGAGACGATGTGGAACGTATCTGCAAACAGGTGGCCACCGAAAAAGGAATACCCGTAATTCCCGTTCAGGCACCCGGATTTCAGGGATCCAAAAAAGACGGTTACAAAGTAGCGTGCGAATCCCTATTCAAGCTGGTTGGAACCTTAAACAAACCCACTCCGGCCAACAGCATCAACATTCTGGGTGACTTCAACCTAGCCGGTGAATTGTGGATACTGCTCGATTACTACAAAAAGATGGGCGTACATGTAAACGCAACCATTACAGGCGACGGTAGGGTTGACGACATCCGTAACGCCCACAACGCCGCCCTCAATGTGGTTCAGTGTTCGGGTTCGATGAACTACCTGGCTACAATGATGAAGGACGAATACAACATCCCCTCCATGCGGGTGTCCTATTTTGGCATCGAAGACATGAGCGATGCCCTGTACGATGTGGCCCGCTTTTTTAAGGACGACGACATGATGGACAAAGCCCGCGAGCTGGTACGTTTTGAAATAGGTCGCCTGTTGCCGGAATTGGCCTGGTACAAGGAACGCTTGCAGGGCAAGAAAGCTGCCATTTACGTGGGTGGTGCGTTTAAAGCTATATCACTGGTCAAGGCACTACGACTTATCGGGGTGCAATCGGTCATTGTCGGTTCTCAAACAGGATCCACCGAAGATTACGAACTCATCAAAAACCTGTGCGACGAAGGCACCATCATTGTTGACGATTCCAACCCGGTAGAACTCGCGCATTTTGTCAAGGAAAAGCAGGCCGACATCTTTATCGGCGGGGTAAAGGAACGCCCCATCGCCTACAAGATTGGACTGGGATTCTGCGACCACAACCACGAACGCAAAGAGGCCTTGGCCGGATACGAAGGCATGATCAACTTTGCCAAGGAAATTTACGCCACAGCCATGAGTCCGGTATGGAAATTCACCCGAAACACCCCCACCCCATGAAGACCGCTGAAAAGACGTATGTTTCCACCCGGAACTCCTGCAAGCTATGCGCGCCTTTGGGAGCTTCGATGGTGTTCAAGGGCATCGAAGGCTGTGTGCCCCTGATTCACGGAAGTCAAGGCTGCGCCACCTACATTCGCCGCTACCTAATCAGTCACTTCAAGGAACCCGTTGACATTGCTTCGAGCAACTTCAGCGAAGAATCCACCGTGTATGGCGGCAGTAAGAATTTCATTACCGGCATCGATAACATTATCCGTCAATACAAACCCAAGGTGATAGGCATTGCCTCCACCTGTTTGTCCGAAACCATAGGGGAAGATATACCGGGTCACATCCGGCACTACCGGGAGGTACGCGAAGGCAGCGTTTTGCCTGAATTCGTGCACGCTTCTACCCCGAGTTACTGTGGTAGCCATGCCGAAGGGTTTCACAACACCGTACTGTCCGTACTTCGAACCTTTGCACAAAGCAAGGGTAATCAGCAGGGACTGACCGTACTGCCAGGCATGGTTACTCCAGCGGACATCCGCTACCTGAAGCAATTGCTGACTGATTTTTCAATTAAAGGCATGGTTTTCCCCGATTACAGCGAAACCCTAGATAACGTCTATACCTCTGAATACGAATTAATTCCATCCGGTGGAACAACCGTAGAACAACTCATTTCCATGGGTGACTCCAAGCACGTCATCGAATTTGGCACCACCTTTAATAAGGGACACATGCGTTCATCTGAAAAGAACAGCAAGCAGACTCCGGGCGAATGGTTGGAAACCAACTGCTTGGTGCAAAATCACGCCATGCCCCTGCCCATTGGGGTGGACGCCAGCGATCGATTTATGCAGACACTGGAAACCATTACCGGAACACCCATGCCAGACACCTACGCCAAAGAACGCGGTCGGCTGGTGGATGCTTACGTGGACGCCCACAAATACGTGTTCGGCAAGAAGGTACTGCTCTACGGCGAAGAAGACTTAGTCTCTGCTTTAGCCGACTGGGCGCGCGAAATCGGTATGGAACCCTTTTGGATCAAGGATACCGATTTTGAAACCCTGCGCGAAAAAGCGCATGACGTTAAACCCGACCTGTTGCTAGGAAATAGCAAAGGATACTACATTGCCAGAGAGCTCAAGGTGCCGTTGGTACGCTTAGGCTTCCCCATCCACGACCGTTTTGGGGCTTCCCGCATGCACCAGATTGGTTACCGTGGTACGCAAGAACTGTTTGACAAGGTGGTCAATGCATTAATCGAATACAAACAAGAGAACTCACCCATTGGGTATAAATACCTCTGATTATGGAAAAAGTGGAAACAAAGCCCGTTCACCCCTGTTTTGACGAAAGCGCCAAACATACCCACGCACGCGTTCACTTGGCCGTTGCCCCCAAGTGCAACATTCAGTGCAACTACTGCAACCGCAAGTACGATTGCGTCAACGAGAGCCGGCCAGGGGTTACCTCTTCCGTGCTCACACCAAGCCAAGCAACTGGTTATTTGCAAGCGTTAAACGAGCGCATGGACAACCTATCCGTTATCGGCATTGCCGGCCCTGGCGATCCGTTTGCCAATCCGGAAGAAACGCTCACCACCATGCGGTTGGCCAAGACCCAATTTCCTGAGAAGTTATTTTGCCTCTCCACCAACGGATTGGAGCTGGAACCCTACATCGACGAAATTGCCGAACTGGGCGTATCGCATGTCACCATCACCATCAACGCGGTAGATCCCACCGTCACCGCCAAGATCTACAAATGGGTGCGCTTCAATAAGCACGTGTATCGTGGCGAAGAAGGAGCCAAGATTTTACTTGATCGTCAACTGGCGTGCATTCCCCTCTTGAAAGCCAAAGGTATTACGGTAAAAATCAATTCCATTTTGATACCCGGCATCAACGAAAACCACATTGAAGAAGTGGCCAAGGTTTGCGCCAGATTGGGAGCCGATTTAATCAACTGCATTCCGCTCATTCCCACCGCTGAAACGCCGTTTTCAACCGTGGAAAAGCCCGATTCAGCCATGTTGTTTAACGTTCGAACGCTTGCCTCCGCGCATTTACCATTGATGAGCCACTGTGCACGCTGCCGTGCCGACGCCGCTGGCTTGCTTGGACACGATTTATCAGAAGTACATGCGTTGATGAAAGAATATGGAAACCGTATCGATATGGAAACAGAAGGTCGTCCGTATGTGGCCGTAGCTACCAACGAAGGCTTATTGGTCAACCAACATCTGGGAGAAGCGTATGCGCTCAACATTTACCGCCAAACACTCAATGGGTATCAGTTGGTTGAATCGCGTAAAACACCCAAACCGGGTGGAGGCGATCAACGTTGGGTAGACCTGGCCCGCTTGCTGAAAGATTGCCGTGCCATTTTGGTTAGCGGTTGTGGTGAAACGCCTAAATCGATGCTAACGGCCACCAAGGTGCATGTAGTAGAAATGACAGGCCTGATTGACGAAGGGCTCGATGGCATCTATCAAAACCGAGTCATCAGATCCATGGCCAAACCCGATGCGTTCAAATGCGGTAGCAACTGCAAAGGAACAGCCACCGGATGTGCTTAATAAATAGTCTAACTCTTCAACAATATGAAAAAACCTACTTATCACATTCTCGTATGCAACTCGTTCCGCATCGCCGGAGACGCTCAGGGTGCCTGTCACAAAAAAGGTGCCACCAATTTGCTGCAATACCTAACAGAAGAGGCCTCAGACCGCGGTTTAGACGTGGCCGTGAGTTCCACCGCCTGTCTCAATGTATGCTCTCAAGGGCCTGTCATCGTGATTCATCCAAACAACTTTTGGTACGGTGGTGTAGAAAACGAAGACATTATTGACGAAATCTTAGACGCCCTCGAAGCAGGCGAACCCTGTGAAAAATACCTAATAAGCGACTAGTCATGCACACCCATCCCTATTTGATCGATACCACCTTGCGCGACGGAGAACAAGCCCCCGGTGTAGCTTTCTCTTTCAAAGAGAAGCTGGCCATAGCGGCCATGTTGGACGACATCGGTGTACCGGAACTTGAAATAGGGATACCGGCCATGGGCTTAGCAGCCATCAATGAAATCCGTGCTATCGGCGGGAAGAGGTTCAGCTTCAATACCTTAACTTGGTGCCGTGCTGTGGAGCAAGACATTCGGCTTTCCGCCGATGCCGGAACTGATGGCGTTCATATTTCGTTTCCCGTTTCGGATATTCTGTTGAAAACCATGAATAAAACACACGACTGGGTGATGGAAGAAGTTCATCGGCTGGTACGCATGGCCTCCAATGAATTCAGTTACGTGACTGTAGGGGCCCAGGATGCATCAAGGGCAAATAGCACATTCCTACGTGATTTTGCTCGTGAGGTGATGGCTTCCGGAGCCATTCGGTTGCGCTTGGCCGATACGGTTGGGGTATTGAACCCGTTCACAACCACCACACTTGTATCTTCCATCCGAGAGTTGGATCCTGATTTCTCGCTTGAATTTCACGCACACAATGACCTGGGTATGGCTTGCGCCAATACGCTGGCTGCCTATTTAGCAGGTGCAGACTGTCTAAGCACCACCATTAATGGCCTTGGCGAACGTGCTGGCAATGCAGCCATGGAAGAAGTGGTGTTGGCGTTGGAACTAAGTGCTGGTATTGAAGTTCCTTTGGATAAGACAGGGTTTTCCAACCTGAGTCGGTATGTCGAAAGTGCTTCGGGACGATTGAACAGTGCCTCCAAACCCATCACGGGCGACATGGTTTTATCCCACGAAAGCGGCATTCATGCGCACTGCCTGATGCGCAACCGTGCTTCCTACCAACTCATTCCGGCAGCGCTAATCGGTCGGGAAGAATCAGCCTTTTGCATTGGCAAACACAGCGGCAAGGCTGTGCTGATACAGGCATTGAACGAACTGGAAAAACCGTGCAGCAACGAGCAGGCCGAAATACTGTTAGAAGCTATACGCAGCTGGTGTACCACGCATAAACGATTCCTTAACTCTACCGATTTGTTACAACTTTATACCACAACTTTATACCACAATTTTTAATATTATAACTGCAATTATACATGCAACTTGTCGTATATAATTCAAAGTTATACTTTAAGCATTGACCACCCAATTCAAGGCTTTGATAGCCCCACCAATTTAAACCAGCTTTCCATTTCGTGGACGCTGTAGGCTTGCGATTCAGTGGTGCAACGCAAAAGTAAATGGTTGATGGCATCCTGAAATTCATCTTCGGTGAAGCCCAACTCGTACGATGTAAGCAAGTCAAAAAGCGCAGCCTGCGAGGTGCATCGGTAAGTAGCCTTACGAAGTTCAGCATCGGTTTGTACCCTTGCTATGAAATTTATGGCGTGCTGTATGCTCATGGTTAGAGTTTTTTTGTCCAGAATAACATGGCGGGGGTACATTCATCAAAACCCAGGCTTTTATACAGTTGCTGCGCCACCAGATTGTCTTCACGGACTTCGAGCGTTATTTTGCAGTAATTTCGTTCGTTTGAATACGCCACGAGTTTCTCCAGCAGTTCTCGGCCCAATCCTTTTCCCCTGAAATCAGCGTGAATGACTACATCGTGTATATACAGGTAGGGCTTGACATTGAAGGTGGAGAAGAGTTCAAAACACGTGACCAAGCCCGCATACCGGCCTTCATGGCAGATGAAAAGGACGAATGCCGTGGGATGGTTGGCCAATCCGTCAACCAGTCGTAGTTGTTCGAGCTTGGTGAGCGGCGGGTGATCACCCATGGGATCATCCATGTAGTGATTTAATAAATCCGCCAGCGATTTCAGATGAACGGGATTCTCGAAATCGCAGAATTCAAAGGTACTGTCTGTCATTTGAGAGTAAAGATACCAATTATGAGCAAAACCTCTCTCCTTCTACACGTTGATTTTTAACGATTCAAACAAAGCATAATAGGTATTGAAACCCATGGAGCAGTATTAGTTGCCGTTTTTATTTGCTACTTGTTTTAAGATGTCATTCATCATTTCGATTTGAACTTTTTGCAACTCAAGAAGTTCTTGCTGTTGATCCATTATAAAATGATCCAGTTTCTCATGTAATGTTCTTATCTCAATTTCTGATTTAAGATTTATCATGTAGTCTTTCTTCGATCTATCCCTATCTTTTTCTTCCTGTCTATTCTGACTCATCATTATTACCGGTGCTTGTAATGCTGCCAAGCAGGATAAAATCAGATTTAACAAGATAAACGGATAAGGGTCGAATTTCAAGTTAACAAGCCAAAATATATTAATGGAAATCCAAACGAAAATAAATATGCCAAACAAAATAATAAACTTCCAACTGCCACCAAATGAAGCAACCTTGTCAGCGATTCTTTGTCCAGTAGTCAATAGTTGATTCTCATCACCTTCAATTTTATCTGTTAACGTATTGTTATTGGTCACTGAAGTCAGTACAGTTTTTTCCAGTTCCGACAACTCTCCCATTTCTTTAACCAAATAATCCGAAATTGATCTTTCTCTATAGCTGTCCAGTTCGCTCTTAGAAAGATAACTATCGTGTGAAAATTGTGGATGATCTTTTTGAATGAGATCCAGAATAGAGTGCCTGATCGTTTTGGCCGAAACTTTTTCCGTAATTGGAAATTCGATGTTTGAAATATCACTACAAAATGTTTCCATGTTTTATATGTTTGGTTACAGGTACCCGTTTACTGAAATAGTTGGAGCATTTCCGCGCTGAATTTACGATTCATTTGAAGATTTTCCAACCATCGTATTTCAGTATTTACAACTTATAACGTTCATTTCATTCCTGCCAGCACCCTCTCCGGTTTTGAATTAAATGCTGTCGGTTTTTCTATCATGGGAAAATGTCCGGTTCCAGCGAGCGTTTCCACTTGATAGCCACTTTTACAATGGTTTTTGAGTCCGGTTTCATTCATTAGAGTACCGTCACTGTTTATCAAATACAACGTGTAATCAAGCTGCTCCAATCGTTGTGCATCGGTAGAGGCATAGTGCATTTGGTTCATATATGTTCCATAGCCAATAACGGAATCGCAGGTTGCAAAATCAGTTTTGACCCTGTTTTTCACCTCCGTCGGCGTTGTTGGATGGAACAGCACCAAATCCGCATACAGCGGTGCTGCCTGTTTGAAGTCAGTTTCAAGCATGGGGAAAAAATCGTCCATTTGTTTCTTTATTTCCGGTGCCATGACAACGTCAATGGATTTGAAATTGTCAACACCAATGATGCCAACGATGTTCGGATTGTTGGACAATGCCAGTTGCAGCAAAATTTCGCCGGCCATGGAATGCCCAATGAGTACAACCTGCTTCAAGCCCAAGGAGTCAATAAACGCCGCCACATCAGTGGCATATTCCTCAATGGTCCAGTTGGTCCGCTCGGCTTTCGATTTGCCAAAGCCCGGCAGATCGATTGCGTAAACCGAGTAATCCGTAGAAAAATAGTCCACCTGATTTTCCCAATACGATCCCTCAATACACCAACCGTGTAAAAACAACAGTGTCGTGTCGCCGCTCCCTTGCTGATAATAATTGATTTCAACGCGGTTGTCCCTGAGTGTGAGTGTATGTGCCATGCTTATAGTTTTAAATTTGCAGCAAAGCTAAGAGGCACATAGGACAGCCCTTTGTCAGGGGTTAGAAAATAATCGTTTCGAACGCGCTTCCAAATAGTGTTCCATATTGAACGCCGCATCGGGCTTGAAATGCGTGTGTTCAAGTCTGAGTGCTTTGATCCTGTCAAGACGAAACTCCCTCAGCTCTTGCCGTAGCTCACAAAAAGCAATGGTTGACCAAACCGCACCACTGAAATAAACGGCATACGGTTGGATGATTCGTTCCGTCAGTTGCTCCTCCTCCTCCCTAGATTTATAGATAATGTTCAGCTTTTCGCTTTCCGTAATCGCCTGCTGGATACTGTCCAAATACAAACTCATCGGCGCCCACGGTTTCTGAAATCCAATCCGTGCATCCAAATAGTCCAATTTGTCTTTTTCGTTGAGTGGCAACACCGCTTTTATTTTCAAAAGTGCCGATTCGTAATTCTGTTTGAGGGAATCTTCCGTATGGTAGTGTAAAACCTTGCTCGTTGTGACCAACGCCCTCGCCTCTTCCCTCGTGAACATGACAGGCAGCAACCGATACCCCTCAACCAAGAAATACCCCTTGCCCTCTTCCTCACCAATCGGAACCCCCGCAAGCCGCAACGTCTCGATATCCCTGTAAATCGTCCTGTTGGTCACCTCAAACCGATCCGCCATCTCCCGAGCCGTAATCAACCGCTTCGATTGCAGCTGAATCAGCATACTGGTCAGTCTGTCAAGTCTGTTCATTGTCTGTTTTATGTATCGTTAAAGTGCCACCGACGGGAAGCCAGTCACCGGCCGTCTGCAAGTGGCAAAGCTGCGCAGTGGCGGTTAGGGTTTAGGTGATATTTGCCCTCGTTTTTTTTAAATTCGTTCTGTGATGTTACATTCTTAAAATTCTGTAAGCCGTTTAATGTATCCCTCTTCTCTTCTGTTTTAGGTTATCTGTTGTTGTCGCGTTTTTTTATCACATTTTGATAAGCTACATATTTATTGAAATATTTTGTATTAGTGAAAGTAATTTATTTTTGTTAATGGGTTTTGCAATAAAATCATTGCATCCCGCTTCAACTGCCTTTTCTCTGTCACCGGATAGTGCAAAAGCAGTCTGCGCAATTATAACAACATCTTTGTTGAATTGTCGGATTTGTCGGGTTGCCTCATATCCATTCAGATCCGGCATTCGAATATCCATCAGAATTAAATCAATGTCTGGGTTTCTGCGACAAAGTTCAACAGCTGCATTGCCGGTTCTTGCTATTATAACATCATTGCTAAACATATTGACGGTTATTGAAATCAATTTTTCCGATGTTTCATCGTCTTCGGCAATTAATATTTTCATTTTTTTAATCTGGTTCTTTTCGACTTGCTCAGGAACAATATTTCTAACAACTTTTTTTTCTTTAGGTTCGGTGTTATAGGGTAAAGTGAAATAAAATGTTGAGCCTTTTCCCTCTTCGCTGACCACCCAAATTTTTCCACCAAGTAACTCCACAAATGCTTTAGAAATCGATAAACCCAAACCTGCTCCCTGCCGAGCCATTTTATCAGTAATATCGGCTTGAATGAACCGTTCAAAAATAGCATCCTGCCTGTGCTTTGGAATTCCAATGCCTGTGTCTTTAGTGAAAAATTCCAATACTTTAATCTGACTCTCCGTTTTTAGGATATACCCAAATACTATTGACCCTTCATCGGTATATTTAATAGCATTTTTAACAAGGTTGGTAAGAATTGCATATAATTTCTCACGGTCTGTGTGAATAGCAGATTCTTCCAGAGGTAAAGATTTTTTAGAGAAAAATTGAATACCCTTTCTATCCATCTCAGGTTTGAAAAAGGTATGAATAAAATCTATTTGCTCGTTTATATTCGATTCCTTTATATTAATTTCCATGAATCCGGCCTCTATTTTTGAAATATCAACTATATCATTGATGATATTGAGCATACGAGCACCACTTTTTTCTATGATTGTGATATACTCTTGCTGTTGATAACCAGTAAGTCCGGGTTCTTTTAATAATTCGGAAAAGCCTAAAATGCCATTCATTGGAGTCCTTATCTCATGAGACATATTGGCTAAAAATGCAGATTTAAGACGGTCGCTTTGTTCTGCGCGTTCTTTGGCGATGACCAACTCTGCTGCCCGTTTTTCTTTCTCTTCATTTTGAAAAGCAAGTTCCTTGTTCGCAATAATTAATTCTGCTGCGCGTTTTTCTTTCTCTTCATTTTGAAAAGCGAGTTCCTTGTTCGCAATGATTAATTCTGCCGCACGTTTATCTTTCTCTTCGTTTTGAAAAAGAAGTTCATCGCGTGCAATTATAAACTCTGCTTCAAGTTTTTCTTTTAAAGCTTTTAAAGAATCATTCTCATGAAGTAATTCCGTTAACTCATTTTGGAGTTCTTCCTTGGTTTTGTCCTGTATGTCCATAGCAAAGTTTGTTTAATATGTTGAACTTCCTGTTACCATGACTTTTTTAGCAGTGATTTTTCATTCTATTAATCGGCCACTTGCTGAGGTCTAACACCCATTCACTCCATCGTCGATCCAAAACCCAACGCTCAATTCTTTATTTCTTTTACAATTGCAAATACCTCAATATGTGCGTTCTAAAATGAGTGCTAACGATATATATCAGCAATATCGCTGTTATTTCATTTTTAATCTTGCTTCCTCTTTCGTTTATCCCTCCTTGGTAATAACAGCAACAAAACAACTCTATGCGAAAATGCAAATGGCAATGCAAGTGGCTGAAGATGTGTTTTTACGGTGATAATAGAGGTTCGTGAAATTCGCGATGAATTTACGATTCATTTGAGTATTATCCTATTTTTGATTAGGAAAATAGAATGGTAGACGAAATATTTGGATGATGGTTGTGTGAGGCTGGATCGCAGTGGAAGCGGACTGAAGGAGGTGGATGTGGGACTAGCGGAGCCCGGGGCCATATCCACGGACTGAAAGGGAGCGTTTCAGGCGCAGGGAAAAACAAAAACTAGTTCACCGAAAGACCAACCTTGTGTACACCGAATGCATGTGTGTGTTCAGAATTCAAATCAATAAATTTGATCAAGGGGTGGTTCAGCGTCAAACTGAAGCGGCTTCCTTTCCCGCTGTACGGAATAGAGAAGCTCGTATCGGCATTGGAAAAGCGGATGGTATGGAGTTTGATGTCGTAGTGAAAGAGGGTGTCGTTGAAGAACAACCGGCCAATGACAGGATTCACATGGACCGTATCGTTGTCGGAAAACCGGAAAGCAGGGGAAGAAATCGTAAACAACGTTTCGAACAGCGGGTAGTTCATACTAGTATCCGATACGGAATCTTGAAGCTGGATGCTACCCGTCAAGTAATAGTCCCCGGAAATAGCAGCAGGCTTTGGCCAACGAATATACACGCCAACCACCAAAACCAAGGCGAACAACGCCATAATCAATCGATTCGTTTTCATGACAGTAGGAGTTAGCGTTTGAAAAAGCGGATGACGGGTGAATACAACACATCGCGGCCGTGGTAAATGCGGTACGCGTTCAGCAAGACCATGACCAGGTTGTACAACCCGACAAAAACCCACCACAACAAGCTGCTTTGAACCATCTCGCCAACATCAAACGAGACTCCAATCGGAATTAACGCGTTGGGAACCCCCAACAACACATACACCAAAGGAATGACCAGCACCCCGACCAAATGCACCAGATTCAGCGTCAATTCAAAATTTAGCAACGCCTTGGCCGACCGGTCCACCCCCACCAACTTCCCCCGTTTGGGCATCCACAAAATAAACGGCACAAAAAAGCCCAACAACGGTAACATCAGGAAACTCAGCGCCGACAGGTTCAAGCCCATCAAAAAACCGGCGTCCGGCAGTTGCGCTGCCTCTTCAATCAATGCCTCGGGAGCAACCTCCAACGCCTTAGCCAGCCGCAAGAGCGTATCGCCCCTCGGCTCCGACTCCCCATTTTCAATCCGCTGGATGGTCCGCAGGCTCAATCCCGACCTTTCCGAAAGAAGCTCTTGCGAATAGCCCTTGCTAATCCGCAGGGTCTTGATGTGATGCGTCTGTTTCATAGGCAGCAAAAGTAGTGAAACTTCACGAAGCCACCTTGCGTCAATCCCCCGTCAATACAACGACATAATTGCCAATTCGTCAAAAAACGAATCTACCTCAATAAAAAACACGAGCTAAATCAATCGCAAGGCCGTATCAATACAGGTACGAATACTTTTCCAGGGCTTGGTATCGGGGTATCTTTGCATCAACCAATTTATACAAACATGGCACTTTTCATCAGCCCGCGGGCTTGCCCTCAAAACCACCCCTGCCCCATTGTGCGAGTCTGTCCCGTCGGAGCTATTTCCCAACAAGGAAACGGATTGCCTGTAATCGACGAATCGCTCTGCACCGAATGTGGTAAATGCGTAAAGTTCTGCGGTATGCGCGCTGTGATCAAACGAAATTAATACAACAACGATGAATACATTAAAAAAACGCCACCTGCTGAGAAAATACCTGCGACCCGTACTTGGAATCGTGATTGGCGGCCTGCTTGGATTAGGGTATTACTTGCTGATAGGTTGCAAATCGGGTAACTGTGCTATTACTGGCTCTCCCCTGGGCAGCATGCTCATTGGTTCATTAGTGGGCCTCTTCATTACATCCAGCCCGTGCAGTAGAGGAGCCTGCTAAGAAACAACAAAACACGTGAACGTCTGAAAAGTGTTATCTTTGAGGAACAGAAACGTTCACAACGATGATCACTTTACAGGAATCCGACCGGGAATATATTTGCGATATACAGGCGCCCTGTTTTCAACAACTGAGCGGCGAAGAGGCCAAACAGTTGCAGCAAAACAGGACGCAAGTGTTGTTTCGGAAGGGAGACACCTTGACCAAACAAGGTACCTACCCTTCTTACATACTTTTTCTGATTGACGGCGTTGTAAAACAATACCTGGAAGGCGACGACAACAAAACGTTCAACCTCAGCATCCAACTGCCCGGTGAGTTCATCGGCCTGTCAACCCTCTTTTCCACGGAAACAGCGCCCTACTCTGTAGTCTGCTTGACCGACTGCCAGGCGGTGTTGGTCACCAAGGAAAGCCTGGGTCACGTGCTGCATGCAAACGCCGACTTCACGTACAAACTGGCCGAACGCCATGCAAAGCAACAATCTGAACTTTTTGAAACAGTGCGTAACCAGCAATTCAAGCAGATGAACGGACGGTTGGCGGCCGCGCTGCTATACTTGAACGGGTTGAAAGAACGGCAACCCTCGCTGTTCACCCTGCTGTCCCGAAAAGACCTGGCCGACTTCGCCGGCATTGCCACCGAGAGTGCGGTCAAACTGCTCAAGACCTTCGAAAAGGATGGATTGATTGAGTTGCGGGATAAAGACATCCACATCCGCGACGTAGAAATGGTGCAGTCTGTGTACCGTCGGGGCTGATGCTCCTCCTGTCGGAATCCTCGTTTAAAACGCATGAAAAAAGGGGAGCGCGTCTTGCACCCTCTCCTTTTTTGCCCTATATTTGTTAACACGTCACAACAACAAAACACCTATTTATATGTCATTGATGCATAACTGGTTCGAATGTAAGGTCCAGTACGAAAAAATGTCTCTCGAAGACGGTCTTCAAAAGAAAACCACAGAAACATACCTGGTCGATGCGCTCAGCTTCACCGAAGCCGAAGCCCGAATCATCCAGGAAACAAGGCCCTTTACAAGCGGCGAACTCACTGTAGCGAACATCAAGCGTACCAAATTCTATGAAGTGTTTAACGCTCCTACGGGTGACCGTTGGTACCGCGCCAAGGTGCTGTTCATTGTGTTGGACCAGGAAAAAGGAACCGAAAAACGGGTGCCTTCCACCATGCTGATCCAGGCTTCCGACATTGATGAAGCCATCAGCCGTCTGAACGAAGGCATGAAGGGCACCATGAGCGACTATGAAGTGGCCATGATCACCGACACCCCCATTCTGGACGTATTTCCCTACGCGGTAGTGGAAGATGACGTCCCCGGAATTCAAGCCTGATAACCTTCAACCGTTCTCGTATGTCTGTTAGTTCCAACCTAGAACGCCTTCACGCCGACCTGCCTGCTAAAGTCACCTTGGTAGCGGTTTCAAAATTCCATCCAAAGGAAGCTATTCTGGAGGCCTACGAAGCGGGGCAACGTATTTTTGGGGAAAGCCGCGTGCAGGAATTGGTCGAAAAACAAGCACTACTTCCTACTGACATCGAATGGCACTTTATCGGCCACCTGCAGACCAACAAGGTGAAGCAGGTCGTGCCTATTGTCTCGCTTATCCACAGCGTTGACTCCCTGAAATTGCTGCAGGAGATTGACAAGGAAGCCGCGCGCATTGACCGTGTGGTGCCTTGCCTGCTCCAACTCCATATTGCTCAGGAAACTCAAAAGTTCGGGTTCTCGCTGGACGAATGCCGGGAGTTGGTGAGTGATGGCACGTTGATTGAATTAAAACACATTCGCGTTCGGGGGGTGATGGGCATGGCTACCCTGACCGATGATACAACACTGATTGAATCGGAATTCACCACTCTGCGACGATTCTTCGATGAAGTAAAAGCGCACGACTTTCCCTCCGACCCGCTTTTCAACGTGGTATCGATGGGTATGTCAGATGACTACCCGCTTGCGGTGCAAGCAGGCAGTACCATGATTCGAGTGGGAAGCCTTTTATTTGGAGACAGACAGTACTAAACCGGCATCTTGTCGATGCGCGTCTGATGACGTCCACCATCAAATTCGGTGGAGAAAAATACCTGAATGATTTCTTTGGCCAATTCCGGGGTTATAAAACGAGCCGGAAGACAAAGCACATTGGCATTGTTGTGTTGACGGGATAGCGAAGCAATTTCCTTGTTCCAACACAATGCCGCACGAATACCTTGGTGCTTGTTGAGCGTCATGGCCATGCCTTGGCCTGAACCACAAATGGCGATGCCGCGCACAGCTTCCTCGTCCTCAATGGCTTCAGCCAAGGGATGAGCAAAATCGGCGTAGTCGCAACTATCCGGGGAATACGTGCCAAAATTGATGAAGGGGATTTTTTCTTCCGAAAACCAGTCTAAGACAATTTCTTTGAGTTCATATCCTGCATGGTCGCTGCAAATCGCGACAGGGACATCGTCAGAGTTCATATACTATACAAGTTGGTTAATGCTGCAAATGTAATGAATTATTTACATCTAACAGTATTGTAGAACGAAAAACAGCGAAGAGGCTGCCTCGACACTATCTGTCGCGACAACCTCTTCCAATTTTGTATATCCGATAAGGATGTTTTTAAGTTTACAGCAAGGCTTTTACCTGGTTGTAGACATTCACGCCTGTGAAGCCCAGTTTTTCATCGAGCACCTTGTAGGGAGCGGAAAATCCAAAGGATTCGAGGCCCCAAATAGAACCGTTCTCACCCACTAAACCCAACAGGTTGACGGGAAGACCGGCGGTCAAGCCAAAGCGCTTCACGCCGGCGGGCAAAACAGACTGTTGGTATTCGGCCGACTGACTGCGGAACAAGCCTTCGGAAGGAACAGATACGATGCGTACCTTGATACCGTCTTTGCGAAGTAGGGCGGCTCCTTCCACCAAGGTGGCGACTTCAGAACCGGATGCCAGCAAAACGATATCGGGGTTACCGTCACATTCAACAACGTACGCGCCTTTGGCCGATTGAGAAGCCTGCTGAAAACTACTTCCGGGCAGGTCGACAATGTTTT
>Ga0302288_1001354_pt1 | contig 16044 bp, 10 predicted proteins | sample III_Fen_N1_1_FD_194549 | JGI IMG/M metagenome (GOLD analysis project Ga0302288, IMG submission 194549) | Peat permafrost microbial communities from Stordalen Mire near Abisko, Sweden - III_Fen_N1_1 | ecosystem: Environmental > Terrestrial > Soil > Wetlands > Permafrost | place: Sweden: Abisko...
AAAGCACCTATTTCTTCTTTTTTATGCGAAGGGCGCGGAACTTGCGTCAATGAGTAAAAATTTTGCCAGAGCGCTTTTGGCTCTAATTGGCGGATATCAGTTGCATTCATTCTTTTATAATTTACAATTTAATAATTTACGATTGGGGTGGTTAAATTAAAATTTTATTCCAGCAAATTTTCCTATTAATCTGAATAATTATTCCAATTTATCTATTGCAAATATCCGTATTTTTTTTGGAATAATTCCCTATGAACTTTATTTTTTTAAAATATTGATATTTATCGCTTTTAAGTTGCATTGTTCAAAAACCCATTTTTTCAAAATAATTAATAACTCAAACTTTCAAGTGCAAATTGCTAACTATTCGGAGTTGAAATAGCGAGTTTACTTATAATTTGGAATAAAATCTTGAATACAGAAAAATTTCTCTAATTAGTCCGGTTTTTCCATAGACAAACGAAATTTATTTGGTAATTTTGCGGTCGAATTCCAAAATAAGGAAAATTTTCCCTATTTCATTTCTATCAGACAAATAACACACTCATATACAATTAATTGTAATAAAAACGTATGCAAAACACGTATAAATTTGTAACTGCCGAAGAGGCAGCAAGCTATGTAAACAACGGTGACATTATAGGTTTCAGCGGATTTACTCCTGCCGGATGTCCAAAAGAAGTACCAACAGCTATCGCCAAACGGGCAGAAGCATTTCATGCTGAAGGAAATGAATTTAAAATCGGAATGTATACCGGAGCTTCAACCGGCGATTCGTTAGACGGTGCTTTAGCTCGTGCTAATGCCATATTGTTCCGTACTCCATATCAATCAAACAAAGATTTACGTTCGGCTCTAAATGCAGAACGGGCACCTTATTTCGATATGCACTTATCGTCCATTGCTCCGCATTTGCGTTTCGGATTTATGCCAAAACCTAAATTTGCGATTCTCGAAGTATGTGATTTTACGACAGATGGCGATCTGATTTTGACTACCGGAGTAGGAATCTCTCCAACCATTGCTCATTTGGCCGATTTTATTATCCTCGAATGGAATCATAACCATCCAAAAGAATTACGCGGTTTTCATGATATTTTCGAACCACTTGACCCGCCACACCGTTTACCGATGACTTTGCTGACTCCTTCAGACAGAATGGGAACGCCAGTTTTGAAAGTTGATCCAAAGAAAATTCTTTGCGTAGTTGAAACATGGCGTGACGACGAAGTGGGCGGCTTCACTCCTACCGATGAAGTTACCGATAAAATTGGTCAAAATGTAGCTAATTTCCTTGCCAATGAAATTAAATCGGGTCGTATCCCAAAAGAATTTTTACCAATCCAATCAGGTGTTGGAAATATTGCAAATGCAGTAATGGCTTCATTGGGAACAAATCCGGACATTCCTTCTTTCGAAATGTACACTGAAGTTATTCAGGATTCGGTTATAGAATTGCTTCGCAACGGAAAAATACGTTTTGCCAGCGGTTGTTCATTAACAATTACAACTCCTGTTTTGAAAGAACTTTACAAAGACCTGGAATATTTCCGCGATAAAATTGTACTACGTCCGCAAGAAATGTCAAATAGCCCGGAATTGGCTCGTCGTCTTGGTTTGATTACTATTAACACTGCTTTAGAAGCCGATATTTTTGGAAACGTAAATAGCACACACGTATTGGGGTCAAAAATGATGAACGGAATTGGCGGTTCTGCCGATTTTACACGCAGTGCTTATATCTCTATTTTCACTACGCCATCGACTGCAAAAAAAGGCGACATCAGTGCTATCGTTCCAATGGTAACTCATGTGGATCAAAACGAACATTCGGTGAATATCCTGATTACCGAACACGGTGTGGCTGACTTGCGCGGTAAATCACCAATCCAACGTGCCGAAGAAATTATTGAAAACTGTGTCGCTCCAGAATACAAACAAATTTTAGTTGATTATCTAGCTCTTTCTGGTCCTTGCCATACGCCAACCAATCTACAGGCTTGCTTTGGGATGCATAGCCAGTTTATGAAAACCGGAAGCATGAAGGGTACGAATTGGGATGAATTTAAATAAAAAGTGAATTTATTTCTTTGATACTATAAACCAAGTGTGCGATTTGATTGTTGCTTTACCAACAATTTTAATTCATTTTTGAGTGTTGAAAACAAGTTTTTTATTCATAAACTGCAAAAAAACTATCAAAAGCAAACTAAAACCATAAATATTATGTTGATAATACAATTAAATCGATAATTTCGAGTATATTTGTTTAGTATTTTTGGTATGACTTTTGAATAAATATTATAACACACATAAAAAACCATTAAAATCAAGGAAAATGAAAACAATCAAATTTTATGCAATTTTTGCTGCATTCGTATTTATGACATCCTCATGTGTCGAGAATTCAGGAAAATACAAAGCTATGGTTGCACAACGTGATTCACTAGAGCAAGTTAAACAGGCATTAGATTCTAATTACACCCAAACACTTGTCATTCTGAATGATATTGAAACCGGATTCTCAGAAATAAATCAAAAAGAAAACAATGTAAAGGTTGATCTCAAAGGAGTAGAAGGTTCTAAAGACAATAAAAGAGCACTTATTGCAGCTCAAATGACTGCGATTAAAGAAGGTATTGATAAAAATAAAGCAAAAATTGCTGAGTTGCGTCAATTAGCTTCAAAAAGAGGTGAGGCTAACAGTATGCTTGAAGAAACGATCAAACGCCTTCAGAGTGAAATGGATTTAAAAACTGCACAAATACAATCATTACAAGCAGAGCTTAGTCAGAAAAACATCAAAATCAATGAACTTACCACTACAGTAAGCGTTCAAAGCAAAAACATTGCAGATCAGCAAAATGTGATGGAGCAACAAAAATCAACCATAAAGGGACAGGATACAAACCTAAATACTGTATGGTATTGTATTGCAACTTCTAAGAAACTTAAAGAAGCAAAAATAATTTCTGGTGGCGGACTTTTCCAGGCTAAAAAGGTAATGGATGCCGACTTTGATAAAACAGTCTTTACACAGGTTGATTTGAGAAATCTTTTAACCATCCCTACTGATAGCAAAAAGATCAAAATGATCTCTTCTCACCCTCAGAGCAGTTATAATCTTGTGGTAGGTACAGACAAAAAAATTACTATTCAAATTACAGATCCTTCTAAATTCTGGAGTGTGACAAAATTTTTAGTAATCCAACTATAATTTTAAAAACTTGTTTTTGATTGAGAGCTATCTCATTTACATAAACTTATATATGCAAAACGTCAGTGACCAAAAATCGCTGACGTTTTTATTTTTTGAAATCCTCCACCCAATTAGAATTAGTCCAATGTACAATGTAGTGTTGTGTTAAGCCTGTTTTGGCGTTTATCTGCCATGCGTCAAACCGTAAAGGAAACGGTTGGACGCTCTATCCCGTTCAACCGCTTTAAGCGGTTTGTCGGATTTGATACGACATTTTGTACTTAACAGAACAGTAGTATCAACCAAATATTTTCAATTCTTCAGCAGTAATTATATTTCCTCCTAAAATTATTAACCGTTCCACCATATTGCGAAGTTCCCTGATATTACCCGTCCATGAACGAGATTGAAGCTCTAAAACAGCAGATTCTTCAAAACTTTTTGGTTGAATACCTTGTTCAGCACAAATAATTTCACAAAAATGATTTATAAGTAGTGGAATGTCTTCAATGCGTTCATCAAGACATGGAACATGAATCGGTATTACATTCAATCTATGAAATAAATCTTCCCTAAAATTGCCTGACTCAATTTCTTTTCTGAGGTTTTTATTGGTTGCAGCTAAAACACGAACATTTACTTTTATACTTTTGTCACTTCCAACACGTGTTAATTCATTTTCCTGCAAAACTCGTAACACTTTTGTTTGAGCAGAAAGACTCATATCACCAATTTCGTCGAGAAAAATAGTGCCACCATCTGCTTGTTCAAACTTTCCAATACGTTGTTTTATGGCTGAGGTAAATGCACCTTTTTCATGTCCAAAAAGTTCACTTTCAATCAATTCAGAAGGAATAGCAGCGCAATTCACTTCTACATAAGGAGCTTCGGTGCGATTGCTTTGCTCATAAAGCAAACGAGCAACTATTTCTTTTCCTGTTCCATTATCTCCGGTAATTAAAACACGAGCATCAGTTGGCGCAACGCGTTCAATCATCATTCTGACTTTTTGAATTGCTGGAGAATTGCCTATCATTTGATGTCGTTTGGCAATTTTCTTTTTCAACGTTTTTGTTTCGGCAACCAACGTATTTCGATCCAGTGCATTCTTGATAGTAATAAGCAGCCGATTTAAATCAATTGGTTTTACAATAAAATCGAAAGCACCTTTTTTAATACATTCTACAGCTGTTTCGATATTACCATGTCCAGAAATCATTACAATTGGAGCTTCAATTCCTTTCTCTTGTAAAAGTCCGAGCAATTCTATACCATCCATTTCAGGCATTTTAATATCTGAAAATATCAAATCAAACACCTGACTTTGAACTAATTCAAGGGCTTGTTTACCATTCTCAGCTAATTCAATCTGGTGTTTCTCAAATTCCAGAATATCTTTAAGTGTGTTGCGTATGCTGCGCTCATCGTCAACTACTAATATTTTTGCCATTTTAATTACAAATTATACGAATTTAAAGCTAATTACACGAATTTTTGGTGATCCAAAATCTTATTAATAAAGTTGTCAGTCTTGTTTACGAAAAGCGAAATTAGTGAAATCCTTCTTAATTAGTTCAATTTGTAGATCATAAATCAAATCCTATATCACTTCTAAAATATTTTCCTTCATATTTTATTTTCTGGGCATTAGCAAACGAAACCGCCAGCGCTTCTTCTTTATTTTTGCCAAACGAACTGATTGCCATTACACGACCACCGTTTGTAACTAGTTGTCCATCTTTCAGGGTTGTTCCTGCATGAAAAACTATGCTTCCGGTCAAATTATCCAATCCAGAAATTTCATCTCCTTTTTTATATTCTTCGGGATAACCTCCGGCAACCAGCATAACTGTTACTGCCGATCGATCATCAATTTCAATTATTTTTTCATTCAGATTTCCATCGGCAATACCCTCCAACAGATCTACAAAATCTGATTTGATTCGCAGCATAACCACTTCTGTTTCAGGATCACCCATGCGTGCATTGTATTCAATGGTGTAAGGTTCGCCATTTACCTTTATAAGTCCAAAGAATATAAAACCTTTGTAATTAATTCCTTCACTGTAAAGTCCTTCTACGGTTGGTTTTATAATTCGTTCTTCTACTTTTCGCATAAATTCTCCATTGGCAAACGGAACAGGCGAAACGGCACCCATCCCACCGGTATTCAGTCCTTTGTCACCCTCACCAATGCGTTTATAATCTTTTGCTTCTGGCAGAATCTTATAATTTTTACCGTCGGTCATCACAAAAACCGAACATTCAATTCCTGACAAAAATTCTTCAATCACAACAGTTTTACTGGCAGCACCAAATTTTCCACCGAGCATTGATTTCAGTTCAGAAATAGCTTCTTCCAAATTATTCAAAATCAATACACCCTTTCCAGCTGCCAATCCGTCGGCTTTCAACACATAAGGAGGCTGAAGATTTTTAAGGAATTCAATTCCTTCAACTAAATTTTCGGAAGTTATGCTCTGATAACCTGCTGTAGGGATATGATGGCGAAACATAAACTGTTTCGAAAAATCCTTACTACCTTCCAGTTGAGCACCAATTTTATCAGGTCCGATTACTGGAATATTCACTAACAACTCATCTTCTGCAAAAAAGTTTACAATTCCCTTTACCAAAGGATCTTCGGGTCCAACTACTACCAAATCAATTTTATGTTCCAAAACTGCATTTTTCAGAGCAGGGAAATTGTCTGCTGCAATCGGAAGATTTGTACCAACTGTTGCAGTACCCGGGTTTCCCGGAGCAATATAAAGGTTAGATAATTTAGGGCTTTGAGCTATTTTCCATGCCATTGCATGTTCGCGACCACCCGAGCCTAGGAGAAGAATGTTCATACGTTAAAGTGATTGAGTTTGAGTTACAAAAGTAACCAATTTTAGACAGAAAACAAAACTCTGAACTAATCCTGAATTTCATATAACCCACATTTATGATTGACTTTTCAGATATGCTGATACAAATAATATCTAATTGAAGTACAGACATCTGATAATTTGGAAGTGGAGTCAATAACTTGAGGAAGAGGATTGTTGGTAGAGCCTCAATACAAGTGCTTCGCTAAATACGAGTTCTTTCCCGGTGGGTAGGTATATAAAAGACGAAAGGTAGCTTGCCTCACGGCATACTACCAATCTTTGTTAACCTTAAATCTAATACTATGAAAAAATCACGATGCAAAATTACAGCTTAGTTGATTATGAAACAAGCGATTATTGTTAATAGTGCTCTAAAAGCATGTTTTATAACATACTTTTTCATTTCGGTGATTCAAATTAACCTTTAGGCCGTCTATTTTAATGAATTATTAAAAATAGATTGTAAAAATTCATTTAAAAACAAAAGATTTAGGTGGGAAAAGATTTAGATTAGACGATTTCTAACTTGTAATTTAATTTTAAAACCGATTCAAGATATTACATGTAATAGTATGTGCCTCAACAAAATAAAGTAATTGCTACAAAAAAAGGAGTAATTGAGCAAAATCACCGAAAAAAATCATTTTTTGTAGATATTCCATTTAAATTATTATTATATTTGTCAGTTAATGATATTAGTACATTGATTTTCAATAAACTTTGAATCAAAAAAAATCGCCGTTACAGATTTACTAAAATATAACTTCGCAATAGAAATCAACAATTATTGTAATCTTATTTCAGCCGGCAAAACAACTAAATCATGGAAAATCTCGAAAAACAAAACATGACCGACAAATCGATAAGCTGTTTATTTCACGAAATTTTGGAGAAAGTGCCTCACTTATCTAATAATTCTGCTCATTTTTCGGAATATCTGAGCCAGCAATTTTGTGAATTAGTGGGTGCAAAAACTGTTCTTATAGCAACTCAGGATGAAAACAATGCTTCTTCAACTATCTATAGTATTTATCCGTTGCACAGAAAAGAATGGGCATATCAACCAGCAATTTTCCAACTAATTGATTTGTCATTTCTTTGTGTTGAAATTGAAATCTGGAATAATTCTTCTGAAAATAAAGCAATTACTCATAGTCTTAATTCACTCGATATTGAAAAGGCAATTTCAATACCACTGATTATTGCTGAAAAGAGTATTGGATCCATCTTGTTACTGGATATTACGGAAACATCTGATCTTAAGGGAATGTTGAAAGTTTTTTCTGATTTGTCAGGAGTATTAGCATTAATTATCAGTAATTCTAGACTTTACACAAATCTTGAAAATCAAGTAGAAAGCAAAACGTCCGAATTACAAAAAAGAAATGAGGAACTTGCTGAAAGTGAAACCAAATACCAAAATCTGGTCGAAAATTCGCCTGATGCCATTGCCATTTACTCTGCCTATAAAATTGTTTATGTAAACAAAAAGTGTCTGACATTGATGCATGCCAAATCAGAAAGTGATTTACTTGGCATGAATGTCATGGAGTTTGTTCATCCTGATTATCATGAATTTGTATCAGAGAGAATGAAAACTGTTTTACTTAAACAACAATTTTTACCATTAGCAGAAGAAAAATTTTTTCGATTGGATGGTACCGTCTGTGACGTTGATGTAAAATCAATTCCAATAACATTTGAAGGAAAACAAGCTGTTCAATTAATCGTCAGAGATATTACAAAACGAAAAGAAGTTGAATATCAGACATTATCTAATTCAAGAAGATTAAATGTATTGGTAGATATACTTCGATACTCGTCAGATTCAATTCAGGACTACCTAGATTATGCGCTGAATCAAGCCTTGGTTTTAACCGAAAGCAAACTTGGTTATATTTATTTTTATGACGAAGAGAAAGAAGAATTTGTGTTGAATACTTGGTCAAAGGAAGTCATGTCCGAATGTAAAATTCAGGAAAAACAAACCGTCTATCATTTAGAAAATACAGGAATATGGGGTGAAGTAGTACGGCAACGAAAACCTATTATGATAAATGATTTTCAAGCACCTCATCCACTAAAAAAAGGATATCCTCAAGGTCATGCCATTCTCAATAAGTTTTTAACGATTCCAGTTCTCAAGAATAATAAAATAGTAGCTGTATTTGGAGTTGCAAATAAAAAGAACGATTACAACAATATAGATATAAAACAATTGAATGTTTTTATAGAAATTGTTTGGAGCGAATTGGAGAAGAAAAGAGTTCAATTAAGTTTAATCGAAAGTGAAACAAATTTATCCGAGGCCGTTCGGATTGCAAATTTGTGTTTTTGGGAATATGATGTTGCAAATGATATTTTTATATTCAATGATCAATTTTATAAACTCTATCACACTTCTGTAGAGAAGGAAGGTGGATACAAAATGTTATCAGCAAATTATGCAAAAAAATTCGTTTTTCCTGAAGATATGTATGTTGTTGCAAATGAAATTCAAAAATCAAAGCAGACAAACAATCCAAATAATATTTCGATATTAGATCATCGAATTGTTTGCGCAGATGGAGAATTAAGATATATAACAGTGAGATATAGAGTAGTAAAGGATGATTTCGGTAATAATATTCGCTTTGTGGGAGTAAATCAAGACATTACTTCAAGAAAAGAAGCCGAATTACAAATTAAAGAAAAAGAAGTTCAATATTGGAATCTAGCAAATTCGGGCACGGCTTTAATATGGACGGCGGGTATTGATAAACTTTGTAATTACTTCAATGAAACTTGGCTAAAATTCACAGGAAGAACACTTGAACAAGAATTAGGCAATGGTTGGGCTGAAGGTGTTCATCCCGACGATTTTGATAAATGTCTGGCAACTTATGTTACGGCTTTTGATAAACATGAAGCATTTAGCATGGAATATCGGTTGCGACATGTGAGCGGCAAATATAGATGGATATTGGATATGGGCACTCCAAACTATAACAGCAACAATGAATTTATTGGCTATCTTGGTAACTGCATTGATATAAACGAACGAAAAGAAGTTGAAAATGCGCTGGTTGAAAATGAAGAAAAGTTTCGGAATATTTTTGAATTCTCTTCTGTAGGGAAATCATTGACCACACTGGATGGTAAATTAAAGGTAAATAATGCCTTCTCGAATATCATAGGCTATACCGAAGAAGAATTGAACCAATTAAACTGGAAAGAAATCACCTTTTCTGATGATATCGCTGAAAACGAGAGAATTCTCAATTCAATTCTTCGGGGAGAAAAAGAGTCAGAATTCTGGCAGAAACGCTACATACACAAAAATGGTCATATTGTTTGGGTAGATATTACCACAACCCTTCAACGTGACTTAAAAAATATTCCGTTGTTTTTTATAACTGAAATAACCGATATTACAGAGCGTAAAAAAGCAGAAAAAGCATTACAAAAAAGCGAAGAAAAACTAAGCAAGCTTTTTGGTTCGATGAATGAAATGGTGGTAATGCATGAACTGATTCTGGATGATCTAAGCAATGCTATTGATTATCGGATTTTAGATTGTAACGACTCTTTTAGCATTATTACAGGCATAAAACGCGAATCTGCCATTGGAAAACTCGCAACCGAAGTGTATCAAACTGCCGAAGCTCCATATATCCGCGAATATGCCAAAGTAGTAATTACCGGCGAATCCTACGAATTTGATTCGTATTATGAACCTATGGATAAGCATTTTATTATTTCGGCGGTTTCAATTGGAAAAAATATGTTTGCAACAATTGCTACCGATATTTCAGCAATACAAAATGCTCAAATAGAGTTGAAAGAAAAGAATCAGGAGCTGGAAAATTATATTTACGTGGCATCGCATGACTTACGGTCGCCATTGGTAAATATTCAGGGCTTTAGTCAGCGGCTTGAAAAACAAACTGAAAAACTAAACGCTATAATTAACGATGGTGTTTCGGGAGAAATAACAAAACATGAAATCAGAAAAATAACCCACGATGATATTCCAAAATCGTTGAATTTTATTCAGAACAATGTAACCAAAATGGACACATTGATTAATGGATTGCTTCAACTGTCGCGTACCGGAAGAGTTTTGCTAACAATAAAGCGAATAGATATGAATATGCTAATTAAAGAAGTGCTGAAATCATTAAACTACCAACTAACCGAATGCAATGCACAATTAGATATTCATCATTTATCAGATTGTTACGGAGATGTAAATCTGCTCAATCAAGTATTCTCCAACATTATTGGCAATTCCATTAAGTACCGGGATTCAAATCGTAGATTGTGGCTTGAAATAGCTTCAAAGGTTGAATTCAACAGAGTAAGGTATTCAATAAAAGACAATGGAATAGGCATAAATCCACGACAGTTGGAGAAAATATGGGATATATTTTATCGGGTAGACGCTTCGTCGTCCGAAGCCGGCGAAGGATTAGGATTAAGTCTCGCTCGTAGAATTGTGGAAAAACATAAAGGAAAAATATGGGCCGAATCGAAAGAAGGAACAGGATCAACTTTTTATATTGAACTCCAAAAAAATATTTTTGAGGTATAAAACCGCAAAACCGTCCGACCGGTATTTCCGGTCGGACGGATGAAAGAAAAAAAAGAAACGGTTGGACGCCTGGGTCTGACGGATGAGAAGAAAAGAACTAACGCGTAAAACCGTAAAACCCGTATTTCCGGTCTGACGGATGAGAGGAACAACTAACGCGTCAAACCGTAAAAGAAACGGTTGGACGCTATGTTGGACGCTATTAAAAAAAATAATATCATGGAAAACAACTACAAAGAATTAATTATTCTGATTGCGGAAGACGACGATGGACATGCTGATTTAATTGGCGAAGGTCTGGTAGAATCGGGTGTTAAGAACAAAATTATTCGTTTTTCAAATGGTCAGGAAGTGTGGAATTTTATATCATGTACCGGCGAAAATCCAGTACGTGACAAGAAAAAAAATTATTTATTATTGCTGGATATCAATATGCCAAAAATGGATGGTATTGAAGTATTGAGAAGAATGAAATCTGATCCGGAATTAAAAGAAATTCCTGTGATGATGCTCACCACCACCGATGATCCGCGCGAAGTAGATGCATGTTATAGCTTAGGATGCAACGTATATATTACTAAACCTGTAGATTTCCTGAAGTTTACGGAAACATTGACAAGACTTGGATTATTTCTGCAAATAGTGAAAATTTAAATCTATTTTAAAAAATGGAATCAAAGAAAGATAAAGTTATAATTGTTGAAGATGATGCCGGATTACTGGAATTGTTAAGCGAAAAACTTATCGACTCGGGTTGTGATGTATTTTGCGCGATAAGTTCCGGCATTGCATTTAACTGGCTGAAGGATAATCAACCGACTTTGATGTTGTTGGATTATAGCTTACCGGATATGAACGGAAGCGAGTTTATTTCAGAATTAACAACAAGAAATATCTTTGTCCCTCCATTTATTCTGGCTACCGGACAGGGCGATGAACGTATAGCCGTGCAAATGATGAAGCTCGGTGCAAGGGATTATATTGTGAAAGACACTAATTATCTGGAATTTATTCCGATTGTTGTGAAGAAAGTTTGTAAAGAAATTGAAAACGAGAATAAGTTAAAGTTCGCCGAGCAAGAAGTTATTCGGGTAGGCAAGCATTATCAAGCAATTATTGAAAAATCACCCGATGGTTTTGTTTTGCTAAATCAAGCAGGCGAATTTGAATATATCAGTCCGAGTGCTTTACGAATGTTTGGATATGACGAATCAGAAATTAGTTCAATTCATCCGAATGATTTGACTCATCCTGAAGATCTGCAACTGGTTTTAGAAAACATTGACCAGTTATTGCATTCAACAGATTTTTTTCCAATTATTGAATATCGGCTCAAGCACAAAAATGGTGATTGGATTTGGATAGAAAGCACTTTTAGCAATTTACTTGATGATCCAAACGTAGGTGGAACTTTAATAAATTTCAGGAATATATCCGAACGCAAGAATACTGAAAAAGCATTAAAACTCAGAGAGAACTATTTAACGGCCATTATCGAAAATTTACCCGGATTAATCTGGCTGAAAGATGTGGACAGCAACTTTCTATTGACAAACACCGGTTTTGTAAGAGCATGTGGCATAGAGAAATCGGAATATCTTGTTGGAAAATCTGATTTTGATGTTTGGCCAAAAAAACTTGCAGAAAAATATGTGCTAGATGACAAAAAAGTGATTAATGATAAGGTATCACTTCATAATGAAGAGTTAATATTTGACCAGCATACCGAAAAATGGTTCGAAACATTTAAAACACCTATTTTAGATGAGAATGGGCTGGTAATAGGCACTACCGGCTATTCGCGGAATATTACTGAACGTAAATTATCAGAATTAAAACTAGCCAAAAATCAAAAGGAATTAGCTGAATTATTCGATAATGCCCCTGTGGGATATCATGAAATCGATTCTGAAGGGAAAATTGTACGTATTAATCAAACCGAATTGGACTTATTAGGCTATAAACGAGAAGAATTGATTGGAAAATATGTTTGGAAAATAGCCTTTGATGAAGCCGAAACAAAACAAAGGGTCTTAGATAAATTGGCAGGAAAAAAGAAACAAACTTCTTCCTTTGAAAGAGACGTCAAAAAGAAGGATGGATCGATTATTCATTTTATGGTTCAGGATATTTATTTACAAGATGAAGATGGAAAAATTATAGGAATTCGGTCAACGTTTCAGGACATTACAGAACGAAAAATCTCAGAAGCATTACTGAAACATGAACGTGAATTATATTTAGACCTTGTTAACACCCAACCTGCTGGAATTTATCGTTTACGCGTAATTTCTAGCGAAAAATGGGCTGAAAATGCATGGAGCAATTCTGCAGATTCTCCCTACATTATGGAGTTAGCGAGTGATCAGTTTTGTCAGATTTTGGGAGTAAGCAGAACTGAATTCAAAAATAATCACAAAATAATCACAGACTTGATTCATCCGGATGATCTTGCTGAATATGAAATAAAAAATAAAGAAGCCAATATCAAACAAATTCCATTTAGTTGGGATTGTCGTTTGCTAATTAAGGGAATAATTAAATGGGTGCATTTGGAGTCATTTCCCCGAAAACTTGAAAATGGGGATATGATTTTCACAGGAATACTCTATGATATTACTGAACGAAAACAAGCCGAAGAGAAAATACGAAAAAGTGAAATCCTTCACCGAACTATTCTGGAAACTGCATTAAGTGGATTTTTAATGCTGGACAAAACAGGAAATATAAAGGAAGTGAACCAAAGTTACAGCGACATGAGTGGCTTTTCCATTCAGGAATTGCTCAACATGAATATATCCGATTTTGAAACACCGGAATTTAATAGCCACATTGATAATATCCTAAACTTGGGTTTAACCAGATTTGAAACAAAACATAAACGTAGAGATAACACCACGTGTGATGTAGATATCAGCGTTCAATATAAATCCTCAGAAAGTGAACTAATGGTGCTATTTGTTCGGGATATCACCGAACGCAAAAAAGCCGAAGAAGCTATAAAAACCTCGTTGTCTCTACTTAATGCTACTATTGAATCGACTGCCGATGGTATTTTAGTGGTCGATTTAGAGGGCAAAGCCACTTTATTCAATCATAAATTTGTTGAAATGTGGGGAATTGGGGCTGAATTATTAGAGAGCAGATTTGATGAGCAATTATTGCGATACGTTGTAACCCAATTAGCAGATCCGGATAAATTCTTGCAGAAAGTGACGGAACTTTATAAATCGCCGGAGTTAACGAGCGTGGACAACATTCAACTTTTGGATGGTCGTACATTTGTCAGGTATTCAATCCCGCAAAAAATTGGTGAAGCTGTTGTTGGAAGGGTTTGGTCATTCCACGACGTTACTGAACGTTTAAAAATAGAAGAGAGCCTCAAAGCCAGTGAAGACAAATACCGTACAATGATTGAACAATCCAATGATTTAATCTGGTCTCTCGACACTGAAGGTAACTTCTTATTTGTAAATGAAATAGCACTTAAATCAACAGGATTAAATCTTGATGACTGGCTTGGAAAATCCTTCGTTCCATTAATACTTCCTGAAGATCTACCTATGATTTCAGAAGTTTTTCAACAATCAATTGGTGGTAAACCCTGTAAATATGAATTGCGATTAAAAAAACAGGATGAAAGCATTTTGACAATATCAGTCAACACATCACCTATTTGGGATTCAGGCAAAATTAAAGGAGTTGTTAGTTTTGGCCGTGATATTACAGAGCAAAAAAAAGCAGAACTTGCGTTGCAAGCCAGTGAAGAACTTTACCGTAATTTGGTGGAACGAATACCGGATGGAGTATATAAAAGCACACCAGATGGGAAATTTGTGGAAATTAATCCGGCAATGGTTCAGATGTTGGGCTATGAAAGCAAAGAAGAATTGTTAGCCATTGATATAAAATCAGAATTGTACTTTAGCCCGGAAGACAGGCAAAGTTATGAACTCGATGAATTGCATGAAGAAATAGGTATTTTCCAATTAAAGAAAAAAGATGGAACCGGAATTTGGATTGAAGATCATGGCTGGTATTCCGTTAATGAGAACAATAAAATTCTTTATCATGAGGGGGTTTTGCGCGATATTACTGATCGGAAAATAGCCGAAGAAGCGTTGGAACATAAAATAGATGAAATGACCCGTTTTCACAATCTGACAGTTGACCGAGAACTGAAAATGATTGAATTAAAAAAAGAAATAAATGAGTTGCTAAAAGCAGCCGGAAAAGAAGCAAGGTATGTAATTGTAAAATAATGAAAAAAAACAATAAAACAATCGCTAACATTTTGCTTCAACTTGAAGATGTTGATATTTCAAAATACGATGACTCATTTTTGGAAAATGCGTTGAAAAAACGAATGACCGAAAGCCATTGTAATTCTGAAATGGTATATTACGATTATTTGCAGCAGAGCCACATCGAAGCACAAGAGTATATACGATCATTATCTGTGTGTTACAGCGAGTTTTTTAGAAATTCGCTTACTTTTGCCGTGTTGGAGCGTATTGTATTACCCGGAATTATCTTTAGTAAGAAAAAAAACAATCAACATGAAGTTAGAATTTGGTCAGCCGCATGTGCTGCCGGTCAGGAAACTTACAGTATAGCAATGCTTTTAAACGAATTTGCGAACAATAATGAAATTAAATTCCGTATTTTTGCAACAGATCAGTCTGAAGAACAAATAGAGTATGCTCAAAAAGGAGTCTATAAGTTTTCTGAATTAAGCTATTTAAGTGTTAATCGATTAACTAATTGGTTTACCAAAGAAGGCGACAGTTATAGCGTTAAACCTGAATTAAAAGAACAAATCGAATTCTCTACTTTCGATTTGTTTAATAAAGATTTGTCCAGTCCACCAACGAGTATTTTTGGAGATTTTGATTTGATATTCTGTGCCAATTTGCTGTTTTATTATAAACCGGAGTTTCAAGAGGAGATTTTAAAAAAAATAAAGAACTACTTGTCTAAAGACGGACTACTTGTCACCGGCGAGACGGAACGGGAAATAGTAATGCAGCATCATTTTAAAGAAGTTTACCCTAGTTCGGCTATATTTAAAATTCCGTCCGGCAGCTTGAAGTGGTCTGACGGATGAAGAAGAGAATAAGCATGTTTCATACGTCTAAACGGTCGGTAGAGGATTCTAAACGATCAACAAGGAGTTCTAAACGCACGGTTGAGGATTCTAAACGATCAACAACGAGTTCTAAACGATCGGTAGAGGATTCTAAACGATCGGTAGAGGATTCTAAACGTGCGGTAGAGGATTCTAAACGATCAACAAAGAGTTCTAAACGTGCGGTAGAGGATTCTAAACGATCGGTAATGATGTCTAAAAATGTGAGAGAGCAATTGATAATTTAAGACAAAGCATATAGAAAAAA
>Ga0302288_1001357_pt1 | contig 16037 bp, 13 predicted proteins | sample III_Fen_N1_1_FD_194549 | JGI IMG/M metagenome (GOLD analysis project Ga0302288, IMG submission 194549) | Peat permafrost microbial communities from Stordalen Mire near Abisko, Sweden - III_Fen_N1_1 | ecosystem: Environmental > Terrestrial > Soil > Wetlands > Permafrost | place: Sweden: Abisko...
ACGAAACAGAAAGAGCATACCTACCTACGATCCAGCTTTCTAAACCCACTGTAAAAACAAACCCTATATTGCCTCTCGGAGAAGAATATATGATGGCCGGCTCTGAAGCCAAATTAGCAGAAGGTGTGGCGAAACAAATTTATCGCATTCGCGAAAGCCGGTTAGGATTACTTACAGCCGATGTTGAAAAAATGCCGGCTGATGGCGATTCATTCAAAACTATGCTCAATGGATTGGATAAACAAGAAAAAGAACTGACTGAACTTTTTGTAGGTAAATCAACAGTAGAAACTCAAACTCAAACAATTAGTATAACACCCGCTAAAACATTGAAGGAACAGGTTTTATTCCGTCTTTCGGCATTGAAAGGTATTGTAGAAGCAGATGATTTGAGTGGTGCTCCATATTATATAAACCTGATTCCGGAAAATACAACTGTAACTGCCACCGATACAAAAGGAAAATCGGAAAAAGCAGGGCTTTATTCGGTCGTACCTGCTTTCACGCTGCTTACCATTGGGGATGTCACCAATACGTTGTACTCAAATAACTACTTTGTACCACAATTTGGCAAAACAGTTTCAATTCCTGAAAGCTTTTTCAAACAAACACACGTAAAAGTAAAGATTGACCCGCAGAACGGTAGGTTATTGAGCATTGAATAGACTATCTATTTGCTAATTTTCAGATTATTATCTGGAAATTGTTCAGCATAACATACTATTATGTCGAAGCGATGGCAAGAGTTTGTCTTGCATATTCAGAATTAGAAAAAGACACGAGCAATCGTGTCTTTTTTTTTGCTGTCAATCCTTATTCTAAGGACTATTTTAGCTCCCACGAAGGCGAAGCTTTCGCCAACCGGCAGATTACATAAGCAACGCTGAAGCAAGAAAATTTTAAGTGTCTTCAGGATTTCTACTCGAGTGTAGTACTTATTTATCCATTCCTGTTGCAATCCGATGGATTCTTGTCGGAATAGGAACAAAAGCAATGGGAATCAGTAGGATTCCAACAGGTTTTATCTTTTTATTTAGATTTCAGGGCTAAAGCCCCTTTGAATTGGTTTAATTCGCAGGAATGGTATCTACCATAGCGCCTCAAAAAAGGAAATTATCTTCTATCTGATCATCTGAAAATCCTCGAAAATAAAATATTTTTAATTTAGTATAAAAATAAAGTTGAAATTCGTTGGCTACGTTAATTTGAATTTTTATCTTTGGGGGTTAATTTAAAATAGATATTCAACATGAAAAAGTTGTTCACAACTATATTCTTAACCCTGCTCACAATCATGGTTGTAGCTCAATCTCAGGATTACACCATCATAAATGTAACTACTCCCGGTACACTTAAAAGTATATTGGATGCAAGAGAAGAAAAATTTATTTTTTATATGAAAGTAACAGGTAATATTGATGTAAGAGACATAAAATGTCTGCGGGATAATAATCCGGCACTTGCTTTTTTAGATTTAAGTGAAGCAACTATTAATGAATATTATGGTAACGATGGAACTTATGTAGGTGTTGCTGGAAGATTAGTTTATAAATTCTATTTAGCAAATGAATTGCCTGAAAATTCATTTTCAAATTCTAAAGGAACATCATCATTAGTGAAAGTTATATTACCAAATACTATAACTTCTATAAATTATGGAGCATTTTACGGTTGCTCCGCATTAACTGATATAATTATAGCAAATTCTGTTACTAATATAGGTAAATTGGTTTTTAGCCGTTGTACGGCATTAAAAAGCATAAGTTTTCCAAATTCTGTCACAACAATTGGAGGTAGTGCTTTTTACGAAAAATATGTATTCATGGAATTAACAGACATAACGTTAGGAAATTCCGTAGGGGATATTGGGGGAGCGGCTTTCTATTTATGCAAAAAATTAAAAACAATTACTTGTTTATCAACTATACCTCCTGCATTTGGAGACTCTACATTTGATTTTTTTGATGCATTAACTACTATTTATGTACCGGCAGCTTCTGTTGCAGCATATAAGGCCTCGAAATGGGGTACATTATTTTATTCCAGAATCAAGGCTAATCCAACTGATGATATTACTGGCATAACCAGCGGCATAAAAGTTTACGCTACCAGTTCTGAAATAATAGTTGAAAGTACGACACCCGGAGAAACGGTAACGCTTTACAGCATAACGAGTAAACAATTAAAAACCATTGTGCCAACCGGAGAGAAAATAAACATACCGATAGATAAACACGGAATATATCTGGTAAAGACAGGGGGGAAGACATATAAGGTGGTGGTGTAACGACCCCAAGAGACCCCAAACCCCTCCCGATAAAAATCGGGATAAATGGCGGGGCTTCAAGAGTGATATGCGAGAATTTACACAAAGTAGAAATTTACACATTTAAGAGACGAAAGTAACTCAGTTCCCCTTTAAGGGCAGTTCCAAAACACATACAAATATGAAAAAACTAGTATTTCCCATTATTCTTGTTCTTATCATGGCAGCCTGTGTGACGCCTTACTATCCAAATGTTACCCGATATGAAAACCTGTTGGTGGTAGATGGACAATTGACTAATTTGACTGGTCCGTATAAGGTCAAATTAACCAGATCATTCAAATACGATACGCACATTGCAGTACCGGTAACAGGCGCAAGTATTAAAATAATTGACAATACCGGTTTAGAAGTACCATTAACCGAAATCACTAATGGAGAATACAGTACGGTGGATACCACTTTTCACGGTATTCCCGGCAAGAGCTATAAATTACACATCAAGGTTGACAATGAAATTTTTGAATCGGATTTTGAAACCATAAAAACGCCCATACCCATTGATAAGTTTTATTGGGAATACAAACCACAGGATGGTGAAGGACCGAAACGAGTTGAAATAGCGCTCGATACACATGATCCAACAAACAAAAATCGTTACTATGGTTGGGAATACGATGAAACATGGAAATTTCAAGTACCCATCGACGTTAATAAAAAACCTGAATGGAAAACCTGTTATAGAGATAATCCGTCCTTTTTTCTGTCACTCAGTACTACCATCGAAAGAATCAATGATATAATTGATAAACAAAAAATAACAACTATTGATGAAAGTACAAATCGTCTTTATATGCGATACACCATATTGGCCAAACAATATTCATTTTCTGAACAAACCTATAAGTATATAGCCGAACTAAAAAAAATGAATCTAAATCAGGGGTCGTTGTATGATGTTACACCCTATTCTCTATATAGCAATATTCATTGTTTAAGCAATAAAAACATACCGGTAGTGGGCTATTTTATTGTTGCAGGTGCTGCTGATAAAAGAATATTTATTGATCGATCGGATCTACCAAATGATTTTTATCCAACAGATGGTTTTACATGTGATATTAATTTCGCGTCCGTAGATGCATCTTTAAAATATTGGGGGCTGGATCCGGTAGTCGATTCAATTTACAAGAAAGGTTATCAAATTTATGATTCGTTACGTACGCCAATTTGTGCAAACAAACCAGCACCCGGTGTTCCTTGCAGACTTATTCCGGGCATTCAATTATCCTTTTCAAAAGCAAGTTGTTTTAATTGCACATTAACAGGTGATAATAAAGTACCTGCTTTTTGGACTGAGAAGAAATAATGGTATAGAATATCAAAATCGTTTCTTTACCAATACTTTTAATCCGTCGGCAATGGTTTTTAAATGTATTTCCTTGCCTTCTTCGTAGGGTTCGCCATCGTAATGAAATGGCCCGGATTCTTCGCGCAACAAGGTGATTTCTTTGGCACGCAATGTAGTCATAAACAAATCTTTGTCAATGGTTTTGGCAAAAAGCTGAAGAGCGAGCGTGGGAATGGCTATGATGGGAAAATTACTCATGATAGAAATGTCCAATTCACCATCCTGAACACTGGCTTGAGGAGCAATATATGCATTATTTCCCCATTGCGATGCATTAGCAAATGTCAGCACGAAGGCTTTGGCTGTCAGGTCAATTCCATTACCAATTAAATGATAATTCTGCGATTTGTAACTGAAATAGCCGGTTATAATTTTCTCGATATAACTCATGATACCACGCTTTTTACTTTTGGCAAATTCAGTGCTTACGTATGCATCAAAACCGGTTCCACAAGTGCAAAAGAAAGGGTTGCCATTCACCAAACCATAATCCATAAAAATGGGTTCGGAATGATTGAGTTGTTCAATGGCTTTTCTGGTAACCATAGGAATTCCCAGATGTCTGGCAAGTCCGTTTCCCGATCCAATTGGTATTATCCCCAATGAAGTATTGGAATGAACCAGCGACTGTGCAACTTCATTTACCGTTCCATCGCCACCTACCGCAACCACTATATGAAAATCCTTCTTCACAAATTCTTTTGCCAGTATTGTGCCATGTCCACGGTATTGCGTGAAAACAATTACGGGCTCAGAAAATGAAGAATTGAGAACACCTCTTATCAAAGCCGGAAGATCTTCCTTCTTTCCTGTACCCGACAGGGGGTTAATTATAAATGCAATTTTAGACTTCATAATTTGAGTTTTTCATTATTCATTAAACTTTGGATTAAACAACAAAAAACCAATATTAATCCCAAAATTCCACTTACTGGCAGCTGTACTATAATAATTTACAAACATCCCGGCAGAAGCAATTTTAAAATTAAAAACAAGAGTAGTTTCGGCCATAAACCTGACAGTTTTAAACGGTTCTGAGAAATATGCCGTATTATCACTCGCCCTATTAATGGTCTGGTAAGGAACAAACCAATATGCTTCGCCCCGAAGATGAAGTTCCTTGGTTAGATTATAAATCGGTTTCAAACCTACAGCAACAAACTGATTAGCACTAAATGCCTCATTAAATATAGTACGACTATATGGAGTTGGACGAAAAGCTGGTGCTTCAATCAAACTAACCGTGTAATTTTGCAACAATTTCCTATTAGAAACGGCCACTTCGGCGTAAGTTCCAAGTGTGAATTTGTTTGAAATCGGAATATATTGATCGATTTTAGCACGCCATTGAGCCCAAAAATCATTAATATCAGCATAAGTTTTTGTTGGATCATTGCCCGATTTAAATGATTCTTCGCCAGCAAAAAGCTGCAAAGAGGAACTAAAACTATTACCTAGTGTTGGATACATTACATTATTAAGCGTATAATTTTCAACACGGGCAAATGCACTTCCCAGCGAAAAAATACTTTTGTCGTTTTTAGTTGTTGCGGTTGACTGCGATCTGTTCTGAATATAACTGTCTGTCAGTAAACCGTAGCCAATACCAAATTCTAACCGGCTTTTCATGGTAATAGGTAGGCCTACGCTCAGTTTGGAATAAATTTCATTTTGAATAAAATTGGCTGTTCTATTATCATTATAAAAAATCTGATCGCCTTCAAAATAATCAAATTGGTGAAATATTGCTCCTAATTTTACATACCAACTTTTCTGACTGGGCATTTCAATACGTGTGCCAAGTCCCAATCCGTTATACACCTTCCCAAACTGGGCATCAATGTATGCCATTTGAGCAAATTCAGTCAGGTTTTGATAAGTCAAACCAAAATACGCCTGATTGGAAGTAGAAGATGAAACATTGCCTCCTAATGACACTTTCAGGTGATCTTGGGTTTTCACATTCAGATATAAGTCGAATTTTCCGGTTGCGGTATTATAAACGGCATGGGGTACCACTTCCAAAATTTTATCGTCGGAAATTAATTTGAAATATGCTTCTTTAAATTCTTTCAGCGTAAAAACATCATTTTCATAATGAAATACTTGCTCAATGTATCGTTTTTGCAAACTATCAACTCCTTCAACAATAACACGTTGAAATTCTAATTCAGGATATCGATTTCGAAATACTTTTCGTCTTTCATTCGTTTCATTTTGAAATGCCCGTTGTGGAATACGTGCTTTTAATTCATCCATATGTTTCATGGTAGAATCATAACCCATTTTAACCAATTCATCTACTTTAGTAAAATCAAATAATTTAAAGTTTGTAGTTGGAAATTTCAATAACAATCCATCTTCCGTTGGAATAGTATAATCAGTACGAGTCATGATCATATTTTCAATTTGCTTGACAATATCTCGTTGATCCGGTTTTCGTGGATTGTTGGATACCACACTTCCAATCATAAAATCAGGATCAAAATCTTTTCGCATTACATCTACGGGGAAGTTATTGAAAATACCACCATCGAAAAGTAACCGGTTATCTATCATAATTGGTTTAAACATAAATGGATAAGTCATGGATGCCCTTATAGCATCACCCAACACACCATACCTGAAAACCACCGCTTCTTTGTTATAAATATCGGAAGCCACACACCGAAAAGGGACAAATAGCTTATCAAAATCGCCGCCCGATACGGCATTAGCTTGAGCTGTAAGTGGTAAAAAAGCGTAATTCATTTGACGGGGAGAAACCAGATTGGTTGGTAATATGGCTGATTTCAAACTCAACGAATCAATATTGTTGATGTCAAACGGAATTTCTACAAAACTGGGTTTCGGGTCGGCATTTCGGAAGTAATAATTGTATTTGGTTTCCACCTCGCCGGTTGTCCAACGTTTAAAATCTTTTGATTTTATAATTTCAATCATTTCGTTGGTATTATAACCCATGGCATACATACCACCAATTATGGCTCCCATAGAAGTTCCGGCAACGTAATCTATCGGAATATTATTTTCTTCCAAAGCCTTGATTACACCAATGTGAGCAATTCCTTTTGCACCACCTCCACTTAATACTAAACCTACCTTTTGAGCTGATAATGAAGATAAAATACTTATTGATAGAATAAAAATTAAAATATTCTTTTTCATTGTTTCTTGTTGGTATTGTAAAACTCTGTAAAATTACAAATAATCTACTTAAAATCTACATGTTAAGTAATTTTCTTGAATTAAAAATTTTCTATACATTTTATCGCTATCTAAAACAATTCATTTTAGTAATCTAAAACAAAATCAGCATTTATACGTTTAATTTGTCGGTTGTCATTTCTCTCAATTGACAGATTCTGTTTTTTTGAACAAATACGGTTATTTAGTATCTTTGTTCGGTTTTGATTCATTCTTAAATATTTAGTCAATGAAGGTAGGTTTTATTATTGTTGCACTTGCTATCCTTTTTTCTTTAAACGGTTATGTAATGCTGAGAGGTTGGCAGTCGCTTCCGAACAGTTCTTACATTCGACCAATTTTTCTAATCACTGCAATTGTACTTTTCATATGCATGTTTGCAGGAATGATTTTTGGAAATTCAATGCCACCTACACTTGCAAAATCGGTAAGTTTTATTGGATACAGCTATATCATCATTTTTATATATCTGTTTGTGAGCTTTTTGCTGGTCGATCTTGTTCGTATTGTGAATTTTTTTATTGGTTTTGCTCCAGCTGGCATGGCTGCATTTCGTCAATGGATCATGATGATAACATTAGGAACTACTGCTATTGCCATGATTTACGGCAACTACAAGTTTAACCATCCGGATATTGTCACACTCAACATTAGCTCCGAAAAACCATCTCAACACAAAACGCTTAAAATTGTAGCAGCTACCGATATACATCTTGGAATTTCAATTGACAAAAAAAGACTTCAAAGCTATGTAAAACTTATTAACGATCAGCATCCGGATATTGTTCTGCTTGCAGGTGACGTTTCTGATCGATCAATGATACCTGTTATTAATCAGAATATGGATGAAGAACTTCGCACGATAAAAGCTCGTTACGGGGTTTATGCTATCAATGGAAATCATGAACATTATGCCGAGACTCTCACTGCAACAGCCGATTATTTGAAAAGTGCAGGGATAAATGTTCTCAGGGATGAAGTTGCTTTAGTTGACAGCAGTTTTTATATAGTGGGACGCGATGACCGCAGCAATCCAAGACGCAAACCATTAATCGAATTAGTGAAAGGATTAGATCAATCCAAACCACGCATTTTACTGGATCATCAGCCTTATCATCTTGAAGAAGCCGAAAAGAACGACATAGATTTGCAAATATCGGGTCACACACACGATGGTCAGTTTTTCCCCGGGAATTTAATTGTAAAACACATGTACGAATTGGGTCATGGATACGTAAAAAGAGGAAAAACTCATTTTTATGTATCTTCAGGACTTGGACTTTGGGGACCGCAATATCGAATTGGAACACAATCGGAAATAGTAGTTATAAATATTAAATACTGACATTTCACTTGTCACACTATTTTTCCAGACAGTGTTTGATTAATTTTAATTCGATGATTCGCAGAATATCCACATTAATAATAAATTAATCCACACCCAAGGTCATTATATGATTTATATTTGCAGTATCAAAAATCTGGGAAATCTAATCATGAAAAAGACTTTAACTTCAACCATACTATTCATATTTATTTCGCTCAACTCATTCATCTTTTCAACTACTTATTACGTATCTCCAACAGGTTTATCTACTAACAGTGGAAGCATCTTAAGTCCCTTGAACTTTTCTTCAGCCATCGGAAAATATTTGGTTGTCGGCGATTCGCTTATATTCAGAGGCGGAACGTATAGTTTCAGTACTACACAATCATTTTCCAAATCAGGAGCTGCAGGCAATCTGATTCATTACGTTGCCTACCAATCGGAAATTCCCATATTTGATTTCAGAACTCAGGTATATAACAGCAACAGCCGTGGTTTAAATCTCTCGGGAAATTATATGCATATAAAAGGCATAACTGTTCAGGGAGCTGGTGATAACGGGTTTTATGTTGAAGGTAATTATTGTCTTATAGAACAATGTACTGCCAGATGGAATTCCGATTCGGGTTTTCAATTCAAGGTTGGAAGTAATAATTATATTCTCAATTGCGACTCTTATGAAAACTTCGATTATGAATCAGGTGGATTAAGTAGCCCCGATTATGGCGGAAATGCCGATGGCTTTGCAGACAAACAATACACAAATACCGGAACTAATAAATACAAAGGATGTCGTTCGTGGAGAAATGGCGACGATGGTTGGGATAGTTATCAAAAAGTGGGAAATACAGTTTACGACAGTTGCTGGTGTCTTTCAATGTCTCCTGCCACATTCGATATGAGCCAACACATTCGTTTCAAAACCGATAGTGCATCATGGTTTGTAAATTTCAAAAGTACAAACTATATAATGAGAAATTATGGTAATGGTAATGGATTTAAGCTGGGTGGTGACTATACTAAAAACAATGCCACACTAAATAACTGTATTTCGGTAAATAATCCAGTAAAAGGCTTTGATCAAAATAACAATGATGGAATAATGACCGTTTCCAATTGCACTGCTTACAACAACGGGAGTAATTATGGCTTTTCAAACAGCAGCTACGGAACATTAATAATTAAAAACTGTGTTTCGCTTAGTAGCAAAGGTTCAAACAGCTTCAATTCCAAGTCGGTTACTCAGGCATATAATACCTGGAATGCCGGTTTCTCATGTTCTTCGAGCGATTTTGTAAGTCTGGATTATTCTCAAATGCTTAATGCGAGACAACCTGATGGTTCATTGCCGGAAATTACGCTGCTTCATCTCGTTCCAACCAGCGCATTGATTGACAAAGGAACAAATCTGGGTTATCCATTTGTGGGTTCAGCTCCTGATTTGGGAGCATTTGAATATTCTACCATAACAGGAAATTCCGATATATCGACTTCGAAAACTTCGATTTATTATTCTAGATTAGAAAATGGAATTATTGTAAATGGGTCGGTATCAAATATTGAAATTTTCGGACTTACAGGTAAAAAGCTGGTTTCTCAACAAATTAAAACTAATCACATGAAAATATCTACTTCAGACTGGGCTACAGGAATTTACTTAGTACATTTAAATACTGAGAATAATCAATCAGTAACACAAAAAATCATCGTCAATTAAAGTTCCTGTTTTACTCCATTTCACAGGAAATATCTTATTTACAATTTCTTCGCAAATGACTGATTTTTAAGTCGAACAAGTTAACTTTTTGTAATATTTAAATATACTGCTCAAAAACATGAATAAAAGCCATCAAATGATGGCTTTTTTGTGTTATTTTGCAGCGGAAAAATTATACAACAAAATAAATATTATGACAGTTCAAGAATTAAAATCAGCTTTTGAATCAGCTTACGGTAAAACGTCCGAAGCTGTTTACTTTTCACCGGGACGTGTAAATCTTATTGGCGAACACACGGATTATAACGGTGGTTCGGTGTTTCCATGCGCTTTAAGTTTTGGTACTTATTTGTTGTTGGCTAAAAACGACAAAAAAGTGATGAACTTCAAATCATTAAATCAACCAGAGATTGTTACGCTTGGTTTCGACCAACTAACTACTCCACTTGACAAATCGTGGGTAAATTATCCGCTGGGTGTTATTGCACAATTTGTAAAACGTGGCATTGCTATTACGCAAGGTTACGATATTTTAATTTGGGGTAATGTGCCTAATGGTGCCGGACTTTCTTCGTCGGCTGCCTTAGAAGTGGTTACTTCACTTGCATTCAACGATCAATTAGGAACAGGTTTCAATCGCACTGAATTGGCTCAAATCGGTCAGAAAGCCGAGCATGAATTTGCATTGGTAATGTGTGGTATTATGGATCAATTTGTATCGGCCAATGGTGCAAAAGATCATGCCGTACATTTAAATTGTGACACGCTTCAATTTGAACTTGTACCGGTGAAGTTAGAGGGAGTAAAAATAGTAATTTCAAATACACACAGTCCGCACAAACTGGATTCAGGAGCTTACAATCAACGCGTAGCTGAATGTAAAAAGGCTGTAGAGCAATTGAACACCGTTCGTCCGTTGAAATACTTAGCCGAATTGACCGAAGCTGAATTCAAATCTATCGAATCGGCCATTACCGATCCTGTTGCTCACAAACGTGCCCGCCACGTAGTAGGCGAAGTTCAACGTACTTCTGACGCCGTAAAAGCTTTGAAAGCGGGTGATTTGACTTTGTTCGGTCAATTGATGAATGCTTCGCACGTTTCATTGCGCGACGATTACGAAGTAACCGGTCCTGAACTGGATTGCATGGCTGAAGAAGCATGGAAAATCGATGGCGTTATCGGCTCGCGTATGACTGGCGGTGGTTTTGGCGGATGCACCGTATCGTTGGTAAAAGACGAAGCAATCGATACATTTATCAAAGAAGTAGGCGCTGCTTACGAAGCTAAAATTGGTATTAAACCAGAGTTCTACATTGCCGAAATTGGCGACGGAGCTTGTAAAATATAAAATTTATTGAACCACAAAAGGAAACAAAAGGAACACATAAGTTTTCATCTCATGAGTTTCTTTTATTCCTTTGTAGTATACTTCTCTTATTATGGAGTTGACCAAAACATATTTAAAAGACTTGACCTATAAAGTTACCGGGGCAGCTATTGAAGTTCACAAAAGACTTGGTCCGGGATTGTTGGAAAGCGTTTATCACAAATGTCTGGCAAAAGAACTTGAATTACGTAAAATTTCTTTTAAATCTGAATATAAGATTCCATACAACTATAAAGGCTTTGATTTGGATATTGACTTTAGATGCGATTTTCTAATTGAAGATATTCTTGTATTAGAGATAAAATCTGTTGAAGAGGTTGCACCAATCCATATTGCTAAACTTATTAATTATATGAATCTTTTAGAATCACCTAAAGGTTTGATGATTAACTTTAATGTGGAAAGTTTATATTACGATGGACAAAAAACATATGTAAATGAGTTTTATAAAAGTATTCCTGATTGAATTATTGAACCACAAAAGAGCACAAAAGGTACACAAAAGAAGAATTCGAATCTTTAATCATGGAATAGTTCCAATTGAAAGCTTTTTGGATTATTATTACAAAAAATATTATTTAAAACAACAAATACCACGATAAACAAAACTTTTGTGTTTCTTTTGTTTCCTTTTGTGGTTAAACAAAATTTGTATGAAAACAGTAAAAGAATTAGAAATTGAATTGAACGGTAAACCGGTGTCGCTTTACACGTTGTTCAACAAGAATGGTATGTCGGTTGACATTACCAACTATGGTGCTAAAATCATTCGCTTGATGGTGTCTGATAAAAACGGAAAATTCGACGATGTGGTGATGGCTTTCGATACATTGGAAGAAGTTATTGAAAAAGAAATCTATTTCGGAGCCGTTTGCGGACGATTTGCCAACCGCATCAAGGATGGTAAATTCACGCTCGATGGAGTGGACTATCAACTTCCTGTAAATAACGGAACCAACTCATTGCACGGAGGAATTCACGGCTATAACGAAAAAGCATGGGCTGTAAAATCAGTTTCGCAACAAGAACTGGTATTGGAACTTTTCTCGCCTGATGGTGAAGAAGGTTATCCCGGTAATCTGACGGTAACATGTACCTACATTTTGAGTGACGACAACGAAGTGAAAATGCACTACGAAGCTACAACCGACAAAGCTACCATCATTGGGTTGACCAATCACTCGTACTTCAACCTGAAAGGTGCAGGAAACGGAACCATCCGCGATCATCAACTGCAAATCAACGCCGATTTTTACACCGTTTTGGATGACTCGTTTGCCTTGTCGGGCGAAATTCGTCCGGTGGAAGGAACTCCATTCGACTTCCGCAAACCAACATTGGTTGACGTGCGTGTTGATGACGAAGTATTTGTTCCGGGATGGGGAATTGATAACAACTGGTGTATCATTAAAGATCAGGCTGGTGATTTAGCTTGGGCAGGTACCGTTTACGAACCTACAAGCGGACGCAAAATGGAAACGTTCACCACCCAACCGGGATTACAGGTTTACTCAGGCAACTGGATGGATAAAATTGTAGGTAAAGAAGGTAAAATATACGACCGTCAGGATGCCATTTGCCTCGAAACACAAGGTTTCCCTAACTCACCGAACATTGCTCATTTCCCAAGTCCTGTTCTTCGCCCCGGCGAAAAATACAACGAATGGTGTGTGTATAAATTCTCGGTGGAATAGACATTCACAGTTGAGAGTTTATAGTTGACAATTGACAGTATAAAAGGCAGCGTTACCCGAAGGTAATGCTGCCTTTTTTTATTCTTCTATTCCGGGTCTCGCTATTTTTAATCGCGTTCTCATAGCGCGATTTACAAATCGCGAGACCCAATCTTAATATTTACTATGCGTCAAACCGTAAAAGAAACGGTTGGACGCCATCCCGTTCAACCGCTTTAAGCTTCGGCTTGCATGCCTCCGACCGATTCACGGTCTGAGGCATAAAATACAATGCTATATTTTGATACAAAAAAAATTATGTCACGTTCTTATTCTTTAATTCCCGCGATTTTTAATCGCGAGACCCGATCATAACCCTCTTACTCTACTTTTCACACTCAAAACACTCCTTCGTCATCGGTTTCTCCCACTATTCCGCACTAAAGCATTGCTTCGTTTGCCGTTGATAGGATATTTTACGCTGCGTTTGGCATATCATTCGGGTGCAACGGCAGGTTTCAAGGATCAATAGGGTTATTTTCATTATATTTTTATACTGCCATAATCTTATATATATAATATATAGTCATATTTTACTAATCATACTATTATAATTATAATACTATAATATATTTAGATTAAAATATATTGTATATATGAAATACTTTATATATTTGCATTCCCAAGTACTGACAAATATAATATAAACCAAAGCATATACCTTCATGGATAAAATCTTGCCAATAACGTTCCAAAAAATGAAGAACGACAGTCATAATGCATTTATGTACGAAGTGAAACAGATGCTTATGGACGAAAACATGCCGTTGCAGGGTTTCGAAAAGCTAATAGAGGCTTTTAACCTGGCATACTTGGCAGAAGAAGCGGCAAACCGTGTGCGTCGAAAGAGTTACATCACGAATGAAATGGTAAAACTGAACAAGCAGCGGGAAGAAATGTATGCGGGATTGGTGTATCATTACGAAAGTGCCCTGCGGCATTACGATGAATCTATGCGCGAAGCTGCCCGAAAGATTTCATATGTAATGAAAAGCATTGCCTATATGCATAATACTTCGAATGTTAACAGGAATATATACATCTGGAAAATTACATCCAATTTACGCCTGCCCAAAAATGAATTGTATGTGGAAAAATTGCAGCTTATGGGGTGGCTTGACGCATTGGATACCTTGAACGAGCTATATCAAAAAACCGATGACAATCGTAATACGGAACGAAGCAAACAAGGCAACGGAAATGTACTCATGGCACGAAAAGTGACCGACAAAGCGTATCAGGACATTATGAAACGGATGGATGCACTCATAATTCTGAACGGAACGGAAGAATACAGTCATTTTGTGCGGTTGCTGAATGTACATATTGAAGAGGCTAAAAGGAGTATTGCCATACGTGAAGGCTGGCGGAAACACAAAAAAGAGGAAGAAAAAAAGGTAAAATAAAAAAAACACAGCAATAATTTGTTTTAGTCTAAAAAAGATAATATATTTGCAACTGAAATGTTCTAGTTTCACTTTTTGATCCATTCATTATAACAGGTTTTAAATAAGAGTAGGCCGGTTCGGGAGAATCGGTCTGCTTGTTTGTTGGCAAATAATAACTTGCAACGACGTGACTTGTTGCCATTGAGAAAAAGAGTATGGCTATACGCGAAGGCTGGAAGAAACACAACAAAGAGAAAAAAGAAGACAATGAAAAAATAATTCTGCAATAATTTGCTTTTGTTTAAAAAAGATAATATATTTGCAGCGGAATGTAATTGAAATTTTCAAGTTGTGATTCGCTCATACGTAACAAATTTAATTATTAAACTAAAACAGACCGGTTCGGGAGAATCGGTCTGTTTGATTATTTGGACTTTCTCATCATCCATTTATATGAAACATAATTTTCATCTCAATAAATATAGTATTGCCTTACACGAAGACTGACGCCACACAAAAAAAGAAAGAAACCGTAAACAAAAAAATTCTGCAATAATTTGCTTTTGATTAAAAAAGATAATATATTTGCAGCGGAATGTTGTCATGCGATAAAATTTAAGTTTACACATTGATTAAGAAATTAATCAAAAAGCAGGCCGGTTCGGGAGAATCGGCCTGCTTGTTTATAGCTATTTGGATTTCTTCATCATCCATTTATGGCGGATGTAATGATCAAGCCCAATAAGAACAAGGCTCAGGAAAGCAATATAAAAACTGAATCCGTACATCGATTTCGTCTCGGGTGTAAGATTCATTTTTGGGAATTTGGGAAGCTCAAATGCAAAATTCCACGGAATATAAGTGAGGAAAACATAAACCGCCAACCCGATCAACACCAGCGAAACGCCCGAAATAAGACATAGCCCAAGCACATACGCCCGTTTTTTCTTTCGTTCTACGGCGCGATACACTTCTGCCATTAGGCGCGAATTGAAATCGGCTGAAAGTCGGGGGCTTTCGGTCGATTGTAATGCTCTTATTATTGCTTTATCGTTGTTCATTTTCATTTCCTTTCGTCATTAAAACATATAATTTCTTTCTCACTCTGTAAAGTTTCACCTTTACATTATCATTCGTGAGGTCTAACACCTTTGCTAGCTCTGCCACCGATTTGTCTTCGGTATAAAAAAGCGTTATCAGCGTTTTTTCCTCCACATTCAGTTTGGCGATGGCCTCTTCAAGCTTTTGCAGTTTGATTTCATTTTCATCCCCTTCGAAAAAAGTTTCTATCGCCTCGTCGGGAACGCTTTCCATCATCGCTTCGTCCACCATCGGGAACTCCATTTTCCGCTTTCGGGTGGCCGAAATAGCTGTGTTATAGGCTATACGAAACAGCCAGGTAGAAAAACTGCAATCGCCTTTGAAACTGTCCAGCTTTTTGAATGCTTTCAGAAAACTATCCTGCGTCAGTTCCTCAGCATCTTCATTAGTTAGTACTATACGAACAATCAAGGAGTAGATAGAGTTGCTGTACGAGTTGACGAAATGCGAATATAAATTCGTTTCGCCGGCAAGTATGCGCTCTATGTAGTTTAACT
>Ga0302288_1001358_pt1 | contig 16018 bp, 17 predicted proteins | sample III_Fen_N1_1_FD_194549 | JGI IMG/M metagenome (GOLD analysis project Ga0302288, IMG submission 194549) | Peat permafrost microbial communities from Stordalen Mire near Abisko, Sweden - III_Fen_N1_1 | ecosystem: Environmental > Terrestrial > Soil > Wetlands > Permafrost | place: Sweden: Abisko...
CCTTTCTTTTTTAAGATTGAAAGTGCCTCAAGTAAATAAATAATTCCTTTTTTTTCAACAAACCTAGCAATTGTTATAATTTGAGTTTTATTATTTATATTTTTTTTAGTAGATGGTTTAAATCTTTCAGGATCAATTGAGCTGTGAATAATAGATATTTTTTTATTTAACCCAAGCACAGATTCAAGTTGTTTCTTATTAAATTCAGAAATAGTAGCAATGTTTTCAATTCCTGAAAAAATTTTATCATATGTAACTATATCTTTTCTACATTTATACCCATACAATTCAAGGGCTCTAAAAGCGGTAGTAAATTTAGCCCCAACTATATTTGCTATAGAAATACCTTTATCAATCTTTTCTATGTGAGCAAATGGGGAATAGACTACATCAAATTTTATTTGAGGTAGTTTTCTTAAAATAAGATAATTATCAAGCTTTGACCAAATATTATTATCTTGATAATAGTGATTATTTACAAATATAGATTTTATATTTTTAAATGTTGGTTTTGGATAATAAATAAAATCTAAAGTTACTCTTTTTGAAAAATCAATTAATTTATGTATACCTCTTGAATAAGATTCACCACCAATTACTTTCTTCATGAAATTGTTTTCAGTAATAAGTGAATGTATTTTTAAATCATCATAATAATTAGTGGTATCAGAAAGTACCCATATGTCATGACCCATTTTTTCTAATTCAATCATTTCATTTAAAATGAATGTCTCAGAATTCATCTTTGGGAATTGTTGTAATAAATATAATATTTTCATTTTTTTATATTATTTTTTTGTTTTATGCCAGAGTACAAGTTCTTCTATTCCATCCTCTATTTTTATTTTTGGTTCCCAATTAAGAAGTCTTTTTGCTTTTGTAATATCAGCAAAAGTAATATCCATATCTGAATGATGTTTAGGATGATATGTTTTATTAACCTTAAGTCCAGAATATTTAGATATTAATTCAATTAATTCCTCTATACTAATTGGATTATTATTACCAATATTTATAACCTCATAATTAGTAACAAGATTAGCTGCTAAAATAATAGCTTCAACGACATCAGAAATATGAGTTAAATCACGTCTTGTGCTACCTGTGCCATATATTTGTATTGGTTTTTCATTTAATATTGCTTCAGTAAATATATAAAAAGCTAAATCTGGGCGTCCATGGGTTCCATAAACACTAAATAATCTTAATCCAATAATATTTAAACCATAAGTTTCATTATAGATTTTAGCCAAAAGCTCATTACTTCTTTTTGTATATGCATATATAGATAATTTATTGTCTATATGATGATTTTCATTAAATGGGGTTTCGTTATTACCATAAACTGAGCTAGTTGATGAAAAAACAGTATTTTTAACATTGTATTTACGACAACATTCAAAAACATTAAAAGTGCCAACAATATTATTCTCCACATATAATTCTGGATGATCTACTGAAATACGAACATTGGCTTGAGCAGCAAGATGAATAACCTTATCAAAATTATGTTCTTTGAATATGGAATCTAATTTATCACGATTTAAAATATCTTCTTTGTATATTATAGCTTTGGTTAAAATGTTGGCCCTTTGTTTTTTTATTTCTGGATCATAAAAGTCATTAAAATTGTCAATAATAACTACTTCGTTATTTCTATCAAGTAATGTTTTTGCCAAATGAAATCCAACAAAACCACAACCACCTGTAACTAGATATTTCATAATATTGATGATTATATCATTTTTATCGATAAAAACAATTATATAAATTATGGTTATTTTAAGATTATGGTTATTTTTTTAATTTATATTTTGTTATGTTTACTGATATAATATAAACATGTTTATAATAGCCATTTTGTCATTTATTCCAGTTGTTGTTTGGTTTTTTATGCAGCCTCTTGGTGTGCGATTTTTTGATTTAAACGCAACTACCACCAGTTTAGGACAAATTTTTGGATTAGTTGGAATGGTATTGTTTTCTATTAATCTTATTTTAGCTGGACGGTTTAAATTTCTAGATAAATATTTTAAAGGATTAGATAAAGTTTATATTAATCATAGTAAATTAGGAGCAATATCTTTTTCTTTACTTTTGTTTCATCCTCTTTTTTTAGTTATTAAATTTATAACTATTTCAATAAAAGAAGCAGCTTTATTTTTTGTGCCATTTATAAATGCTCCTATTACTTGGGGCATAATATCCTTAGGTTTAATGATTGTTTTAATGTCATTAACATTTTATATAAAATTAAAATATCATGTTTGGAAAATATCTCATAAAGCAATGGTAATAGTTTTTATTTTTGCTATTTTACATACATTTTTTATTTCTAGTGATGTTTCAAGAAATAACTTTTTAAGATATTACATCTTATCTTTAGCTATCATAGGTCTTTTAGTAAGCTTCAATAAGGCTTTTTTGGGCAGGTTATTAGTAAAAAAATTAAAATATAAAGTTAAAAATGTTAATCAATTAAATGAAAGTATTTTGGAAATAGAAATGGAGCCATTAAATAAGAAAATGATTTTTAATCCTGGTCAGTTTGCTTTTTTTGAATTTATAAATGGAAAAGTTTCATCTGAGTCTCATCCATTTTCAATATCATCTTCTAATGTTGAAAGTAATTTAAAGATAACTATTAAAAATTTAGGGGATTATACTAATGAATTAATTAATCTAAAGATTAATGATAGTGTTTTAGTTGATGGACCATATGGTAATTTTTCTTATAAGAATATTCAAAATAAAAATCAAATTTGGATTGCTGGTGGTATCGGTATTACTCCGTTTTTAAGTATGGCAAAAAGTTTAGAGAGAGATTATATTATTGATTTATATTACAGTGTAAAAGAAAATAAAGAAGCTGTTTATTTAAATGATTTACAAGAACTTTCACAAAAAATACCTAATTTTAGATTCAATTTATGGGCTGCATCTTTGAACGGCTATATAAACGCTGGAGTTGTAGCCAATTTAAGTAAAGATTTAGAAAGTAAAGATATTTTTCTATGTGGACCACCTGCATTTATGGAAGGATTAAAAAATCAATTTTTATCATTAGGTGTCGATATTAAAAAAATTCATTACGAAAACTTTAATTTTAATTTATGAAAAATCTATCAACCATATCTTTATTTATTTTTGGAGTAGTTGTAACTGCTGTTCTTGTTGCTGGATTAGTTTTTTATCAAGACACCAAAAATAGTCAAATAATAGCAGGATCTCAAACTGGAAGTTCAGCTCAAAATACAATAAATCAAATTACATCTGGAGGAAAGACTATCGTTTTGAGTAATAAAGAAATTGCTACTCATAATAAACAATCAGATTGTTGGTTAATTATAAGTAATAAAGTTTACGATATTACAAGTTACTTTGGGTCACATCCTGGTGGTTCTGGGGTTATGGCTGCAACTTGTGGAACAGATGCCACAAATGCTTATATGACAAAAGACCCATATGCAACAAGTAGTAACGGAAGTAATTCAGGTCATTCATCTTCTGCTCACAATTTGTTAAATAATTATTATATTGGTGATTTAAATCAAACAATAGGTCAACAAAAAGTTACACAAACAAATTCATCTATTACTCAAACAAGTATTCCAACACCAACAACAGTTTCTCCTGTAACTAATGTTATTAAAAATGTTACGACTACTAAAGTAATAGCTCCATCTGGTAATTTAACTTTAGATATGAAAGAAATAGCTACCCATAACAAACAAACAGATTGCTGGATGTTAATAAGTGGCAAGGTTTATAATATTACAAGTTTCTTTGGTTCACATCCAGGAGGGAATAGCACAATGATTACTTCTTGTGGTAAAGATGCAACTGCTGCATATATGACAAAAGATCCTTCTGCAACAAGTAGTGGAACACGATCCGCTCATTCATCTAACGCAGTAAGTTTGTTAAATAATTATTATATTGGTGACTTTAATCAAATAATAGGTCAACAAAAAGTTACACAAACAAATACTGTTGTGGCTCCAACTACAAGAGGAGGAAATGAATATGATGATTAATTATGCATTGACAAAATATACAAAATATGTATAATATAACTAAGTATAGATATTTTGTTTCATTCACAATTTAAAAATTAATCTTATGTTAGTAGAGAAAAAATGTTATTCGAAAGAAGCCCTTGATCTGTTTCAGTCCCTTATTATTGATAAATTAAAAACAGCTAAGGAGGACCTTCTTGTATTGGAGGAATCAAAAAGTAATGATACAAATGACACCTTTAAACAGTTCGATAAAGACGAAAGAGAAGAAGATGTTAAATTTAAATTAAATAAGATTCTTCGCCAGAGAAAATTCATTCAAAGTTTATCCATGGCCTTAATTCGGATTGAAAACGGAACTTATGGTATCTGCCATTGTCCAATTTGTCAGGGTGAACTCATTCCGGAATACCGGTTGAAGCTTGTCCCTCACACAACGAAGTGCATAGATGCAAAGCCTGCATAAATACAAAAAGATTAATTTTAATCAAATAAAACACCCATGAACTTGTTTCTAGGGTGTTTTTTTATTGTAGTATATAATATGCATATGTATACTAGATTGGACAAAAAATATTTAATTATTATTATAATAATAATTTTTGTTGTTAATATTGGTATTTTTTTGGTCTTCGCAAAACAACTAGAAATATATGTTATTAATAATATTGTTGATAATAACGTTGTTTTAGTTAAATAATAAAATATGAAAAATGAATCACATTTAAAATTTGGACAAAGAATAAAAAATAATATTTGGCACCATTTATATGGTGTTTTTCCTTGGATGCAATCACATTTTTTAAAGTGGCATCTTGTTTGGCATGAAAAGGGACGTCAGCCATATCATCTTGGATGGCTTGCTCCTGGAAAAACATTAGAAGATTTAGAAAAACATCTTAATGAAAAATGGGGGTTTGGTAATCATTTCGTAGCATGGTGTGATAATGGACAAGTTCTTTCTTGGCGTAAACTTGAAAATTTTGATAATCAATATCATATTAGAGTATTTAAAGATGGAGAAATAAGAGGTCATTATGAATATACTCCAGAAAGCAGACCAATAGAACATTTCACTGAAATAAATGAACAGCCTCGTTTTGAAGACTTCAAAAAATTTCTTGAAGATTATGCTGTAAAGAAAAAATATATTTCACATCTTACAATTGATAAAAAAAATATTTCCGAATCTGAAATTACATTTAATGATATAAAATAAAACAGTAATATAATTATATTACTGTTTTATTTTATTAAATATATTTATTTAATTTTAGATTCTGGATAAACAATATCCCACAGAACTCCTGCAACATTACGAGGTTTTCCTACGAGAGGGTGGTGATGTAAATCTATGAAAGGGGCTGAGTTACATTCAATAATTCCACATTTTGGTTGATCACGCCATGATACAGATACATCGTCCATAATAAAATCCACACCTATCAGAGGGTCATCTAATACTTCTGCAATTTTTTCAAGAAGAGCTATATTATCTACATGCATTTCGTCTGTGACATCTGTTATTCCACCACCGACTGCACGGCTAGTTTTTTGACCTAAAGTTATAATTTCATCTTTTTTTGGAATAGTATTCCAAGTATGATGCCAAAAATTTAATTCATTTTCTTCATCAGATCCAGTACAAAGATGATGAAAAACAGGTCCTTGCCTAAGAGGATTTTTATTTTCAATATCAACTAATTCTCGAATTGTATGAACACCATCACCAATAACATCTTCGGGTTCACGTCTTAAGCTTGCAATAAATTTTTTACCAATCAATGTACCTCTAAAAACATATCCAGAAAGTTCTTCTTCTATCATAATCCATGGTGAAAGTTGTTTAGCTTTTTTAAATGCTGTAATAAATTCTTCATCAGTTGTTATGTGGGTAGTGGTATGCCTACTTCTTGATCCAATATTTGGTTTTACTATTACTGGTTTTTGTAGACTATGAAAAATTTCTAAAGCTTTTTTTATTGAAGATGTAATATCTCCATTAGCAACTTTAATATTATTTTTCTTAAAATGTTTTTTCATTTCATTTTTATCATCCATCCATTCTAAGCCTTTTGTGTGAGAATTCTTAGGTCGTGGAAGTACATCAAAAAAAAGTTTATTTCCTTTATAATCTGAAAGAAAAACATCACGCCCGACATTAAATAAATGAAATTCACGCATATCAATACCTCTTTTAATAGCTTCTTCCCAAATGACCACAGCTCTTCCGCTATCATTATCCTCTGGTTTATATGTTATTTTAGCGAGATGTAAAAAATTTAATGTTTTAGTAACAATAGGTGCGGCAAAATCAAAACTATCTTCCGGTATTATTCTTCCAATACGATTTGTTAAAGGGTCAATTAAACTTCCAAGAAGTACAGATAGATAAGTTATATGATGATTAATCTGAGCTCCTCCACAATCTTTGCAATAATTTTTATCTTTTCTTGTATTCATATGTTCTTTATAATACCAAAAATATACACTCATACCTACTTTATATTTTTAAATATTTAATGTGCAACAGCAAGTCCAATAACTTTTTTAGCACCAGATTTTTTTAATATTTTTATTATTTCTGTAATTGTTCCACCTGTTGTGGTTACATCATCTATTATTATAATAGTTTGGCCTTTTATTTTTTCATTATTAATAATCTTAAATGCACCACGTATATTTTTTATACGCCTACTTCGATTTGTTAATTTTGCTTGTTGTTCTGTGTTTATTTGTTTTATAACAACATTATCCATTAATTTTAAAATTTCTTTTTCACTAGATTTACAAAAACTCTCTGCAATTATTTTTGCTTGATTATATCCTCTTTTTTTCTGTCTAGAATTATAAAGGGGAACAGGTATTACCAATATTGGAATACCTTTTGTGTATATTTTCAAATAAGCAATATTTTCTAAAAATGATTCATACAATACTTCTCCAAATTTTTTGCCAATAATAAAACGATTATGATATTTTAAGTCCCAAATAGCTTTTTTTATTAATGGGTCTCTATAATCAAAACAAGCCAGTATTCCTTCACCAGTTTCTCTTTCTGCTCGTTTTATTTTTAAAAAACAATTAGAACAGATAATTTCACCTTTTATTTTACAACCCAAACATGCCTCTGGTAAGATTAAATCAATTATATAAGTATGTATGAAATTATTTATAAGATCAGGGTAATTCACTTCATTATTTTACTATAATTATGTTATACTGAATAATAATCTATGGATTCTTCAATCAAAAAAATTATAAATTCTGGATTAGCGGGTTTGTCCAATGTTTTTGCTTCTAATAAATCTTCTATGAGTGCTCTTGGCATTGATATTGGTTCATCTGCTATTAAAATTATACAATTAAAAAAGAAAGGAGGTAAAGCTATACTTGAAACTTATGGTGCTATTTCACTTGGTCCGTATGCGAATACAGATATTGGTTCAGTTACTAATCTTGGAACTGATGATATATCCAGAGCACTTATTGATTTAATGAAAGAAGCAAATACAACTATTCATACAGGGGCGATGTCTATTCCTTCATCCTCTGTTTTAATTTTTACAATTTCTTTGCCTCAAAATAAAGCTACAGAAAATCAGATGTCTACTATTGTTCCTCTTGAGGCACGTAAATACATACCAGTACCTATTTCAGAAGTTTCTCTTGATTGGTTTGTTATTCCTAGAGAAATAGCAGATTTTGAAAAGGATTCAATTAAAGAACCAGTTGATAAAGTTGCAGTAGAACCTAAAATAGAAGTTCTTGTTGTTGCTATTCATAATGAAATATTGACTAAATCACGAGAAATATTAACTAAAACACAATTAAATTCTGATTCTTTTGAAATAGAAGTTTTTAGTAATATTAGATCTTCTTTATCTCACGATGTAGCACCTGTACTTTTAATGGATTTTGGTGCTTCTAAAACAAAAATATCAATAGTAGAATCAGGAATTGTTAGATTATTCCATGTTGTTAATAGAGGGTCTCAAGATATAACTAGAAATATTTCCCAATCCCTTGCTATTTCTTTTAAGGAAGCTGAAAATTTAAAGAGAAAAGTAGGTATTGATGCAACAGTTGATCCAAGAACATCTGAAATCGCAAGACTTTCTATAGATTATATTTTTTCTGATACAAATAGTGTTGTACTTGCTTACGAGAAGAAGTATAATAAAAGCATAAGTAAGGTTATTCTTACTGGGGGAGGTTCTAGAATGAGAGGTTTGTTGGAATATGCTATTTTAAGTTTTCATACAGAAGTAATATATAGTAATCCATTTTCAAAAATAGAATCACCTGCATTCTTGGAACAAGTTCTTGAAACAAGCGGTCCAGAATTTTCTGTAGCAATCGGACTTGCACTTCGTCAGTTATCGTAAGGTGAGTATATTGTCTATATTAAATAATCTTTTTCATAAAGATAATTTAAAATCAAATATAATAATATGGAAAATTCATTTCAAACATCATTTATTCCTAAAAAACCAATAATCAGCGGTGGTATTGTTTCCGAAAGGAGATTGCCAACTAGTCTTTTTACTGTTTTAGCTATAATTATTCTTATTGTTGTAGTTGGTTCTGCTATTGGTCTTTTCTTTTATAAAAAATATCTTGTAACACAAATAGATAGTCTTTCTTCTTCTATTATAAAATCACAAAGCAGTTTTGATCAGGGAACTATAAATGAACTCGATTTATTTGATAAACGTACCAGTACAGCAAATACAATTTTGAAAGGACATCTTGTTCTTTCTCCTATTTTTCAAATGATTTCCGATTTAACTATTCCAACAGTTCAATACACAAAGTTTGATCAGCAAACATCAGGTAATAAATTTAATGTAAAAATGTCAGGAATTGCTAGTGATTACAGATCTGTGGCACTTCAAGCTGATGTATTTAATAATGAAAAAAATCGTTCATTTAAAAATGTAATTTTTTCTAATATATCAAAAGATAAATCTAATTACGTTACCTTTAATATTGAATTTGATGTTGATCCCAATCTTATTTCTTATCAAAATCAGGTAGTAACTACAGATTCTAAATTAACAACACCTATTAATACTCAATAATTAATTATGAAATTATTCTTACCAATTTCACTTATAATAGTTTCCATAATATTGTTAATAACAATAGTTAATCCTTATTATAAAGATGTTTCTAGTTACAATGAGGCTATCTCTGCTTATAATCTAGCTCTTGATAATTCAAGTAACCTTCAGAAAACACAAGATGCTCTTATTGAAAAATATAAAAATATCAAGCAAGAAGATAAAGATAGATTAGATCATTTTTTACCTAACACAATAAATAATATTAAATTTATTCTTGAGATTGAAAAAATAGCCAGTCTTCATAATCTTCAAATAAAGGATATTAAATTTAGATCAGATCAACAACCTTCAACAGATGGTACTGCGTCTGGTAACACCTCGACTACTTTAGCTGGCTCATCAAATGTTCTTTATGGAATTTTTCCTCTTGAATTTACAGTAGATGCAGATTACGATACATTTTTATCTTTCTTAAAAGACCTAGAGCTTAATCTACGTCTTATTGATGTTCAATCAATAAGTTTTAGTGTCCCAGCACCAGTTGCTAAAACAGTAGGTGGAGTAGATCCAAATATTTATACTTATTCATTAAATGTGCAAACATATTGGTTAAAATAATATGACTAAATTAACAAATAAATTTCTTATATTATTAGCAATTATAATTATTTTTATTGGAGGATATTTATATTTTTCTAATGGATCAAAATCTGAGGCAGCTACTACATCTGCCGATGGTTCTCTTTCTTCAACAACGGCTGTAGATACATCTCTTGTTACAAGTTCTACATCTCCAGTAACTGAAAAAATTGCTTCAGATATTGCTTTTATTTCAAAATTAGCATCTCTTAATAAGATTAAAATTGATACCTCTTTATTTTCAAATAAGTTATTTACAAAATTAACTGATAACAATATTGAAATAGAACCTGGCGCTGTAGGTCGTTCAAATCCATTTGCATTGATTGGTCTTAATGAAACAAAAGGTACAGTTACAGTACCTCAGGTAGTCACAAAAGACGCTACACAAATCACAGATAAATCTGCTATTTTAAATGGAACAGTAAGTGAATCAACTGCTACAAGTGTTTATTTTGAATACGGTACAAATGAAGCACTCGGTAATATAACAGGATCTCTAAAGCAATCTTTAATAGGAGGTTTTAACACAATTGTTACAGGGCTAACATCTAAAACAACTTATTTATATAGAGCAGTTTCAAAAATAAATAATGTCTTAGTTTATGGTGATATAATTTCTTTTAAAACTAATTAATAATTATGATTCTTTTACAAGAACTAGCCAAACGGGGAATTATAGAAGAAGGACAAATCCCTGAGATTATTAAAGTCGCTGATGAAAAATATAGTGGCAATGTAGATCAGGTTCTACTTGATTTAAATATAAATGAAGATAAAATTCTTGAAGTAAAAGGACTTATTTTTGATATTCCAATTAAAGAAGTTAATCCAGATTTTGTTTTAGATTCAACTCTTAAAATAATACCATTCGAAACGGCAAAGATATATAATTTTGTTCCTATTGGTTTAGAAAACAATGTTCTTGAAATTGGTATTCTTGATCCAGAAAATATACAAGCGGCAGATGTTCTAACTTTTATTACCGCTAATCTTTCTACTCCTTTCAAATTATTTGTAATCAAAACATCTACATACAATAAATTACTTGAAAAATATAGTGGATTGATTAATGAAGTTGAGCAGGCTTTATCTGAGCTTGATACGGAAATTGCTGATTCATTAAATGAAAATATAAAAGATGGAGATAAATCAAAAACTACAAAAAATAATGAAGGTATTGATATCGTTGAAGATGCTCCTATTATTAAAATCGTTGCAGGTATTATCCGTCATGCAACAGAAGACGGAGCTTCAGATATACATATTGAAAATGCGGGAGATAAGGTTAAAGTACGTTTTAGAGTAGACGGATTACTTCACACATCAATCATTCTTCCTTTGAATGTTTATAATGGTGTTATTGCTCGTATTAAGATTCTTGCAAAACTTAGACTTGATGAAAAACGTAAACCTCAAGACGGTGGTTTTGGGGCTAAAATTAATGGAAATAAAATTGATTTTCGTGTTTCTACAATGCCTGCTTATTATGGTGAAAAGGTTGTTATGCGTATTTTGGATTCACAAAGAGGAGTTAAAGCTCTTGGTGATCTTGATTTATCTACAGAATATTTTAGTCTAATTAAAGAGGCAATTTCACGACCATATGGTTTAATTTTAATTACTGGTCCAACAGGATCAGGTAAAACTACAACCTTGTATTCTATGATGAATGAGCTTGATCGTGAGCAATATAATATTATTTCTCTAGAAGATCCAGTTGAGTACCAAATTCCAGGAATTAACCAGTCTCAAGTTATGCCAGAAATTGGTTATACTTTCGCTTCAGGATTAAGATCTATTCTTCGTCAAGACCCAGACGTTATAATGGTGGGGGAAATACGTGATAAAGAAACAGCAGAACTCGCTATTCAAGCTGCTCTTACTGGTCACCTTGTTTTCTCTACTCTCCATACTAACAATTCTATTGGAGCTATTCCTCGTTTGATAGATATGGGTATTGATCCATATCTTATTGCACCAACTTTGATTCTTTGTATTGCTCAACGTCTAGCTCGAAGAATAAATCAAACTTCTAAGAAAGAAATTCCAATGGAAGAATCAATAAAAATAATGATAGATAAACAATTTGAAGATTTACCAGATGAATTCAAGTCAAAAATTAATTTTGGCGATAAAACATATGAAGCTGTTTCAACTCCTGACTGTCTAACTGGGATGCGTGGACGTATACCAGTATTTGAAATGTTTAAAGTTGATAAGGAAATGCAAAATATTATTCTTAAAAAACCAGTAGAGCAGGAAATATATAAACTAGCTCGTTCAAAAGGAATGATAACTATTCGAGAGGATGCAATTATTAAAGGGGTAAAAGGGGATATTCCATTTAAAGAAGTTTATAACTTTTAAACTTTCCTCTTTACTTTTTTAGTATGGTTAATTTTTTGTAGTTGTATTATAATTAACAAATAGAAGAGAGAAAATTAATTCCAATTAAAGATAATGAGGCATTTTTAACTTATATTATTAGAGTTTAATAATATTAAAAGCTATAAACACTTTTTGTTTTAATAGAATAAGAATTATTAGCTATATAAACAAATAATAAAATGGATTACAAGAAATTTATAGATGAATTATTAGCAAGTTTAGTAGACCAAGGTGCGTCAGATTTGCATTTAGGCTCAGGACGTAAACCCGCAATACGTATAAATGGACAACTTATTTTTCTTGTTAATAGTAAAGAATTAACAGATGAGGATATGATGGGCATTTTAAATGTTACTTTAGGTTCAGTTAAAATAGAGAAATTTCTAAAAGAAAAAGAAGCAGATTTTTCTTATACATTTAACAATACTATACAAATAAGAGGTAATGCCTTTTTCCAACGCGGATTGATTTGTATAGCTATGCGTTTATTGGCAAAAGCAAAAACAATCGAGGAGTTAAATCTTCCTGTAATATTAAAAACTTTTACTCAAAAGAAACAGGGATTTTTCCTTGTTGTTGGTCCTGTGGGACAAGGTAAATCTACTACTTTGTCATCAATGATAAATCTAATAAATACTGAAAGTTCTGATCATATTGTTACTATTGAAGACCCTATTGAATTTATATATAAAGCAGACAAATCTATTATTGATCAACGTGAAGTTGGTATTGATACTCATGATTTTCCTGATGCCTTAAAATCAATTTTTCGTGAAGATGTAAATGTAATCATGATTGGAGAAATGCGTAGTATGGAAACAATGGCTGCAGCCGTTACTGCCGCAGAAACCGGACATTTGGTATTTTCAACTCTACATACTAATAATGCTGCACAGACTATAGATCGTATTATCGATTCATTTCCAGCTAATCAACAAGAACAAATTAGACTACAATTATCATCAAGTTTGCTTGGTATTTTTTCTCAGCGTTTAATTCCACGTATTACAGGTGGACGTATTCCAGCATATGAGCTTTTGATTAATAACAATGCTGTTGCTAATCTTATTCGTGAAAAAAGAACCCAAGAAATAAACATTGTGATTGAAACTTCTTCTTCTGAAGGAATGTTAGATATGAATAGATCTCTAGTAGAACTTATTCAAAGAGGTGAGATAAGTATGGAAAGTGCTTATCAGTATTCTATTAATCCTAAGGGGCTTGAGCGTATGCTTTAATTTTTTATGTTATTTAATTACGATGCAATTACAAATACAGGTGAAAAAAAGATAGGTAGCGTTGATGCTGCTTCTAAAGACTCAGCTATTGCTGCGGTTCAGCGACGAGGTTTAATTATTACTTCTATTGTTGAAGAAAATAAAAATAATAGTTTTTTAAATTTATCGATTTTTCAAAAAAAGATATCAATGAAAAATGTTGTGATTATGTCACGACAGATTTCAACACTTTTTGAAGCGCAAGTTTCAGCCCTAAAAGCTTTTAATTTACTTGCTTCAAATACGGAAAATCCAGCCTTAGTTAAGGTTTTGGAAGCTGTTTCAGTTGATATTCAATCAGGACTTTCTATTTCTGGAGCTCTTGATAAACATCCCGAAGTTTTCTCTGATTTTTATGTAAACATGGTTAAATCTGGTGAAGAATCTGGTAAATTAACTCAAGTGTTTTCATATCTTGCTGATTATCTAGATAGACAATATCAACTAACTTCTAAAACTAAAAATGCTCTAATTTACCCAGGTTTCGTTATGGGAGTCTTTGTCATTGTTATGATTATGATGTTCGTTTTCATTGTTCCACGACTTGCTGTTATGATTAAAGAATCTGGCCAAGTTGTTCCAGTCTCAACAGCTATTGTGATGTGGGTAAGTGATATGCTTCTCCGCTACGGATTGTTTATTTTAGCTGCTTTTATTATTTTTGCTATTTATGTTTATAGATTTTCTAAAACAGCAGTTGGAGAAAAATACTTAGATAACCTAAAAATTAAAGCTCCTGTTTTTAAAAACATTTATACTAAACTTTATTTCTCACGTATTGCTGATAATATGGATACAATGCTTTCATCTGGTATTCCAATTGTTCGTTCTATTGAATTAACAGCTAATGTTATTGGAAATCGTGTTTTTGAAGATATTTTAAAAGACTCCATAGAAGCAGTTAAGGGGGGTAGTTCTTTTTCAGATGCTCTTGCAAAACACCCTGAGATTCCACCCATTATGTCTGGAATGATTCGTGTGGGAGAAGAGACTGGATCTATGGGTAGTATTCTAAAAACTTTAGGACATTTTTATAATAGAGAGGTAAATGATGCAGTTGATACAATGGTTAGTTTAATTGAACCTTTGATGATCGTTGCTCTTGGTCTTGGAGTTGGACTTCTTTTAACATCTGTTTTATCCCCAATTTACAATATTGCAGGAGGAATTAACTAAGTTGATTTTTATTAAAATACCTAAGCAAAGCCTAGGTATTTTAAATTTTAATTATTATTAATCAGTAATTGGTTATTGATAATTATGTGTTCTGTTGTGTACTTTACAATTTATAACTGATATAATATATGTGTTATAAAAAATTAAGATATTGTCGAAATTATTAAGCATTTTATTAAAATAATTTATTTATAGGTTAAATATGAAAAAGAATAAAGGTTTCACTCTTATCGAACTTCTAGTTGTTATAGCCATCATTGGTATTTTAGCGTCAGTTGTTTTAGCGTCACTGAATACTGCAAGAGTAAAGGGGGCAGATGCAGCTATTAAATCGAATTTAACAAATACTCGTGCACAAGCATCACTTTTCTATGATTCAAATACAGCTTCTCCTAATACATACTCAAGTGTTTGTTCTCTTGGTCCATTGGTAGGAGGAGTAAATACTATTAATGCAGGTGTACAAGCTGCTTCAACAGTTGCTGGTACTGGTACAGTTCTTCTTGGTACAAATAATACTGCAAATGCACTTCAAACATCTTCAACCGCTAGTTGTAATGATAATGCTACTGCTTGGGCTGCTGAAGTTAAATTAAAATCTAATGCAACTGATTACTTCTGTGTAGATTCACTTGGTACTGCTAAAGTAACAACAACACCACTCGCAGCTTCTACTGTTGGTGGATCAACTGGTCTTAATTGTATTTAATAATTGCTTATAATTAATAATCGTCTTATGAAAAAAAATAAAGGTTTCACTCTTATAGAACTTCTAGTTGTTATCGCCATCATTGGTGTTTTAGCATCAGTTGTTTTAGCATCATTAAACAGTGCTCGAAATAAAGGTACTGATGCTGCAATAAAATCAGGTTTAGCAAATATGAGAGCTCAAGCTGAAATTTATTACGATAGTTCTACTGGTGGTAATGGTGGTGGTTATACTGCTGCCAATATAACTGCTGCAACTGTTTCAGGTTGTTCAACTGCAGGTTCAGTTTTTGCTGATCCAACAATAACAACAGCAACTACTAACTTAGCTTCAACAAGTGGAGCCACTGTTACTTGTGTAATAGCTGGTGCTACTACAGCAAAAGCTACATCATGGGCAATTTCTGTTCCTTTGAAAGCAGGAGGTTCTTGGTGTGTTGATTCCTTGGGTACAGCTAAAGCTGGTGTCGCTACAACTGGTCTTTGTGTCTAAATAATCTATACATTAAAAAACACCTCATCTGAGGTGTTTTTTAATGTATATGATATAATAACCATACAAACAAAAATGGTCGTTTTTAAAAATTTTAATTTTATATTTTAATGAAAAAAAATAAAGGTTTCACTCTTATCGAACTTCTAGTTGTTATCGCCATCATTGGTGTTTTAGCATCAGTTGTTTTAGCATCATTAAACAGTGCTCGAAATAAAGGTACTGATGCTGCAATAAAATCAGGTT
>Ga0302288_1001359_pt1 | contig 16000 bp, 14 predicted proteins | sample III_Fen_N1_1_FD_194549 | JGI IMG/M metagenome (GOLD analysis project Ga0302288, IMG submission 194549) | Peat permafrost microbial communities from Stordalen Mire near Abisko, Sweden - III_Fen_N1_1 | ecosystem: Environmental > Terrestrial > Soil > Wetlands > Permafrost | place: Sweden: Abisko...
TTTGGCAATACCCAACACATCGCGCTTCTTTAGAATGGCCGGAATGGCTTCTTGCTGAATGGGATAAGACTGAGTGAAATTTTTATCAGCAAGTGCTTTAAGTAAAGCCGGAGATAATCCTAAAGAGGTAAAGGACATAAGTATTTTTTAGTTACGAGTTACAAGAATTTAGTTTCGAGAATTTCAATTATGAATTGTGCATTATGAATTATGCATTAACTACGACATTCTTCCCTTAAAATCTTCGTATCCGAATTCGCGTACCAGCTTAAATTCATTCTCCTTTGTCCATATACCGATTGAAGGATGGGAAACCCCATTAAACATAGTAGTTTTTACCATTGTATAGTGAATCATGTCTTCAAAAATAATGCGATCGCCAATTTTCAATTCCTGCTCAAAAGACCAGTCTCCATAAAAATCACCCGACAAGCAACTGTTGCCACCCATTCGGTATGTGGGCTTACCCTCGACGGCATCTGTTGCACCCACAATGGCTGGCTTATATGGCATTTCGAGGCAATCGGGCATGTGGCAAGCAAAAGATACATCGAGCATGGCTGTTTTGATGCCTTTATTCTCCACAATGTCTACCACGCTCGAAATCAACACACCGGTTCGCCATGCAAAAGCACTTCCGGGTTCCAGAATCAGTTGTAAATGCGGATATTTTGCCTTGAAGTTCTTTAAAAGAGAAATTAGATGTTCAGTATCGTAGCCTACTTTGGTCATCAGGTGTCCGCCTCCCATGTTCAGCCATTTGATTTGCGAAAAGAATTTTCCGAATTTTTCCTCTACTACAGTGAGGGTTCTTTCCAAATCAAACGAAGTGGACTCGCACAGCGTATGAAAATGTAGTCCCTCCACTCCTTCGGGAAGTTTATCGCCCAACAAATCGGCTACCACACCCAGTCGCGAACCCGGTGCACAAGGATTGTACAAGTCCGTTTCCACATCCGAGAATTCTGGGTTAATGCGCAATCCGCACGATATATTTTCAAATTGAGTTTGCGGGTAAAAACGCTCAAATTGCTGCAAGGAATTGAACGTGATATGACTACTGCAACGCATGATTTCCGGAAACTCTCTGTCGGTGTACGCCGGACCGTAAGTATGCGCCTTGCTGCCCATTTCCTCGTACGCCAGACGGGCTTCAGCCAGCGAACTGGCCGTGGAATATGGAATATATTCGCGTACGATAGGGAAAGCACTCCACATGGCAAAAGCTTTGAAAGCGAGAATAATTTCTACACCGGCACGTTCTTTTACCGAACGGATAAGTTCCAGATTTCTACGAAAAGCGGCTTCGTCGAGAACGTAGCAAGGGGAAGGTATGTTTTGGTAATTCATTGTCTGCACTATGATTCTTGTGATTATATGATTTATATGATTTATAATCTCTACGACTTGAATTTCGAGTTGGTCAGTCTTTTGAAAGTCAAACTCTTTGAGCCAAAGTTTATTAAAAGTCCAATTTCTAAATTATAAGTTTCAAGATAATTAATGGCTTGTGCCAAATGTACATCTTCCAGTTGAATTACTGCTTTAATTTCAATAGAAATAACATTTTCAACCAGAAAATCAACGCGACGAGTTCCAATTCTATTGTTTTTGTAGAATATCGGCATTTCAAATTCACGGCTGAACTTAAGTCCCTGAAGGTTCATTTCCATTTCTAAAGCTCGTTGGTAAATGACTTCTTGAAAGCCATTGCCTAAAATTTTGTGAACTTCAATTGCACAACCAATAATTTTCTCGGTTAATGCTGAATACTTATATTGCTCATTAATCATAACTAGTTTGACAAGTAGGTTTTATAAGAAAAAATGACTGCAGCAATTAGATACATCACAGCAATCATTTAATCATATAAATCATAGTTTAAGACTATTACAATTCCAAATCAATGTTATGCAATTCCACCCAAGGCAAGCCGTGGATGTTCAGTTGTTCCATAAATGGATCGGGGTTGAATTCTTCCACGTTGTAAACACCTGCTTTGCGCCATTCGCCTTTAAAGAACATCATAGCTCCAATCATGGCAGGAACTCCGGTGGTATAGCTTACGCCCTGCGCGCCGGTTTCTTTGTAAGCCGCTTCGTGGCTGCAATTATTGTACACATAATAAGTCACTTCCTTACCATCTTTTATTCCTTTGATGCGGCAACCGATGGATGTCCAACCGGTATAATTTTCGCCCAAATCACCCGGATTTGGAAGTACGGCTTTCAAAAACTGGATCGGTACAATTTTTTGTCCGTTGTATTCCACTTCGTCGATGCGAGCCATACCTATATTTTGAATAACCCGCAAGTGCGTCAGGTATTCCTGTCCGAAAGTCATCCAGAAACGGGCACGCTTGATAGTAGGATAGTTTTTCACCAGCGATTCCAGTTCTTCGTGGTAAATAACGTAAGATTCTTTTGGTCCTATTTCAGGGTAATTCAACGGTTTATGAATTTCGTGTGGTTCAGTTTCAATCCACTTTCCGTTTTCCCAGTATTTTCCACGTTGAGAAACCTCGCGGATATTGATTTCTGGATTAAAGTTGGTTGCAAAAGCTTTATGATGATCACCAGCGTTACAATCTACGATATCCAGGTATTGAATTTCGTCGAAATGATGTTTAGCTGCATAAGCAGTATAAATGCTGGTTACCCCTGGGTCGAAACCGCAACCAAGAATAGCAGTCAGACCTGCTTTTTCAAATTTTTCCTTGTACGCCCATTGCCAGCTGTATTCAAAATGAGCTTCGTCTTTCGGCTCATAGTTGGCTGTGTCCAGGTAATTCACTCCGGCTTCCAGACAAGCATCCATAATGGTCAAATCCTGATACGGAAGAGCCACGTTGATAAGCAACTCGGGTTTATATGCGTTGAGCAATGTTACAAGTTCGGGTACATTATCAGCATCAACCTGAGCTGTTTTCACTTCTACCCCAAAACGTTTTTTTACGTCTGCTGCAATTACATCGCATTTAGATTTGGTGCGACTGGCCAACATGATTTCAGTAAACACATCCGGATTTTGAGCCACTTTGTTTACCACAACAGTTCCCACGCCTCCGGCGCCGATAATCAATACTTTTCCCATTTTTTGTTGAATGATAAAGTTTAAATTTTGAATAATTATACGTTGAGTGCAAAAATAGTTGATTTTTTGCTATTTAATGACATTAGCCATGAAATTTCAGTGAAGATAAACTGTAGGGTCAAAGCCCTCGAGTCCTTCTTTACGTTCCGTGCAGGTTCCGCAGGTTCCGCAGTGAGTTTCAAGACCATTATAACAAGAGTAAGTATCTTCGAACGGCACACCTATTTCTTTTCCTATCAAGGCAATTTCACGCTTTGTAAGATTAGTGTAAGGCGCCAGAATCTCACAATGATTGTACGTCCCCAAGCTTATAGCTTTACTCATTGTTTGAATAAATTCTTCGCGACAATCGGGATAAATGGCGTGATCACCTGCATGATTCGAAATCATCAATTTATCACAACCAATGCTTTCGGCAATACCGGCAGCAATGCTCAGCATAATACCATTCCGGAATGGCACTACGGTTTTAATCATATTCTGATCTTCGTAATGACCGTTTGGAATTTCACCTCCGGATTGCAATAAATCGGACACAAATCCCATTTTATTCATATCCAGTTCTATTACATGATGTTCTATGCCAAGTCGTTTACAATTGCGTGCTGCATATTCCATTTCGCGTAAATTATGTTTCGACCCGTAATTAAAGGTCAAAGCACGGCGAATGCGGTCGGCATGTTCGTAAAGAGCCACCGAGCTATCCATTCCTCCTGAATATAAAATTACTATATCTTTCATTTCTTCATTTTTTTGGAGCACAAAAGTACTCAAAACACGGCAATTTTTCGCTAACGCAGTGACTTTTTGTTAGTACGGCTATAAATGATGGTTTTTTTGTATTTTTGTAGCTGAAAAAAAACACGTTTCTCCAGATAATTAATGAATTCACAAAAAACTAAAGTATTGCCTGCTGAATGGGCAGAACAACAATTTGTCCAGCTTACGTGGCCTCATGCCGAAACAGATTGGGCTGACATGCTCGACGAAGTAAATGAATGCTTTGTCAACATTGCCCACGAGATAATAAAACACGAAAACCTGTTGATTGTTTGTATTGATTCTGATGAAGTAGAATGTCACTTCACAGAAGACGAGCTCGAAAAAATAACTTTCGCGGAAATGCCTACAAACGACACCTGGGCACGCGATCACGGAGGAATAACCGTATTGGAAGATGGGAAACCCGTCATCTACGATTTCACGTTCAATGGCTGGGGTATGAAATTCGCGGCTAATCATGACAATCTGATTACTCGAAAACTATATACAGCCGGAATCTTTGGAGAAGCACACCATCGCAATTGCTTTGATTTTGTGCTGGAAGGTGGCAGTATAGAATCGGATGGCGAGGGAACTATTTTAACTACAACAGAATGCCTGCTTTCCGATAACAGAAACAATCTATCGGAAGAAGATATAGAAGCCAGACTCAAAGATTATTTCGGACTCAAACAGGTTCTTTGGTTGAATCATGGATATTTAGCCGGAGATGATACTGACAGCCATGTAGATACACTGGCTCGCCTCTGTGACAAAAGCACCATTGCTTATGTAAAATGTGATGATATAGAGGATGAACACTTTGAGGAATTGAGGAAAATGAAAAAAGAACTTCGTAAATTCAAAACCTCTGACGACAGATATTTCAGGCTTATTCCGCTCCCAATGGCTGATGAAGTTTACGAAGATGGAGAACGGCTTCCGGCTACTTATGCCAACTTCCTGATCATAAACGGAGCAGTTTTGGTACCAACTTACAACTCGCCAAAAGATGAAATTGCGAAAGAGCAACTGCAAAAAGCATTTCCCGACAGAGAAATAGTTGGGATTGATTGCAGAGCATTAATCAAACAACATGGGTCGCTGCATTGCGTAACGATGCAATATCCGAGCAGCAAGGAGTAAACGGTAAGTATTTAGTAGACAAGTTAACCAGTAAACGAGTACACATTCATGTACTAACAGCAACAATAAATTACATGCTGCTAATATCGCCGAAGGCAAATATCACGAAGTAAATAACGCCGTAGGCTAATATCACGAAGTAAATATCGAAAAATATGAAAATAGGTCTTATACAACAGTCCAACACAGCCAGCCGTTCAGAAAATGTTGCTAAGCTAGAAAAAAATATACGTACCTGTGCATCACAGGGAGCTGAACTTATTGTGCTGCAAGAGCTGCACAATGGTTTGTATTTCTGTCAGACAGAAGATCCTGCAGTATTTGAACAAGCCGAGACTATTCCGGGTCCATCTACCGACTCGTTCGGAAGTCTGGCAAAAGAACTTGGTGTAGTGATTGTTCTTTCATTATTTGAGAAACGTGCACCAGGTTTGCATCACAATACTGCTGTGGTGATAGAAAAAGACGGAACCATTGCCGGGAAATACCGTAAAATGCATATTCCTGATGATCCGGCTTATTACGAAAAATTTTATTTTACACCGGGAGACTTAGGCTTTGAACCTATTCAAACATCAGTTGGAAAATTGGGAGTTCTTGTTTGTTGGGATCAATGGTATCCTGAAGCTGCACGACTAATGACTATGGCAGGAGCAGAAGTATTGATTTATCCTACTGCTATTGGTTGGGAAAGCACAGATAGCAATGATGAGAAACAACGTCAAACTGACGCATGGGTTATTTCTCAACGAGCCCATGCAGTTGCTAACGGACTTCATGTTATTTCTTGCAATCGTACCGGTCACGAACCCGATCCTTCGGGCGTAACGAATGGTATTCAATTTTGGGGAAATAGTTTTGTGGCAGGACCACAAGGTGAAATCATTACTCAAGCTGCAAACGATAAAGAAGAAAATTTAATTGTTGAAATAGATTTATCACGTACCGAAACCGTTCGTCGCATGTGGCCGTTTTTCCGCGACAGAAGAATTGATTCATTTGGAGATTTGACCAAAAGGTGGAGAGAATAAAGCGGACAATCCAAAACCAACAAAACATTGAGTTTAAAATTATTGCAATTTACAAAACCAACGTCAAAGAATGGCATTTATTTCAATAGAGCAGGCTTATCAGTGAACGACTTAAATTTTTGTAAGCTAGAAAAGAAGCCCCTAATATAACTGTTTTGGCAGTGCTGTGTAACGCACTGCCAAAACTAATCAGTAAACTTGCTCCTATAATCTTTATTAATCATCGACCTTTAATGTCCAGATAACTCTTCAAAGCTTCTACATATTCTTCAAAAGCATTCACACCTTTTTGGGTTATCTTGCAAACCGTCCGAGTTCTTTTCCCCAAAAAACCTTTGCTTATTTCAATATACCCCGCTTCACTGAGTTTTTCAATCTGAACACTGATATTTCCTGCTGTTGCACCTGTCTTTTCACGAATATACACAAAGTCGGCTTCTTCCACCGAAATAAGTATTGACATGATACCCAGTCGAAGTTCGGAATGAAGCAACGGATTGAGTTCCTTAAACATGTCTTTTCCTCCCTTGATAATTCAGTATATGTCCGGGAATAACCATCATGATTAAACATATAAATCCAAAAACAAGGATTTGCTCATATCCTTTCATAAAAAAAGGAACTGCACAACTTAGCATTCCGATAAAACCACTTATGATGACAGGCTTAAATTTAATAGTGAGACCTGTAATAGTAGTTCCAATTCCCAATAACAAAAGCATAACGGAAAGTATAGGGAAACGAACAAAAGACGCACCTACACTGGTTAGAAACGCTGCAATACCAATCACCATCCAAATATTTCCGATTGTGCGTTCAATAAAATTCATAGCATGTCCGGCATGTTTGGTTTTGTCTCTTTTTGAAACAGCCATCCCGATATAACCAATTACCGGAGTAAGAAACCAAAGATAATTGTAATGATAATCACCGGTGGCATTGATAAAATAATAAACAGCAAGTGATATAGCAAAAGTGGTATAACCCCAAATAAGAAATGATATTCCGTTTCCGTCTTCTAACTTCCGACGAGAGCTTGTGATCATTTGAGAAATAAGTTCTAAACTTGCTTTCTCTGTTAAGTTTTTTTCTTCCATAATGAAATTGTATTTAAATTATTTTTGTTTGACGAATTAAATTCTCTGCAAATATAAATCGGTTTATATTATAAACCAAACAATATTATAAATACAATTAGATAATTAAGAATAATTAAGTGTTTTGGTATTAAAATCAGTAATTTACCTTTACCTAACCTCAGAATCTAGCTTTTCAACACAAATTCATTTTCATACTTATATTTATCAACAAGAGGATGCCCTTTGGGGACATCCTCTTGTAATTATAGTAGCATAAATCTTATTAAGCTTTGTCACTCATCTTCATCATACCCATCATTTGGTTGATTGTTTTAGTCATACCATCGGTAGAACCATCCAGGAAGATAACGTTACCCTTGCCAGTTTCTCCAAAGTGTTTGATAGCTTCCGTCCACATACTGAAAAGCAGGAATGAAGCATCCAAATCGGCATCGGTCATTTCTTTAGCAGCCTGTGCCATACCTTTGGCCACTTCTTCGCGGAACAATGCAATACCTTGTCCACGTTGTTGAGCTGCTTCTTTTTCAGCCAATGCGGAAATTTTAATCGCATTACCTTCAGCTTCGGCAGCCTTTGTTTTTGTAATCAACAGGGCTTGTCCTTCATTTTCAGCCGCAGCTTTCAGGTTATTCGAAGCCACCACACGCGACATAGATTTGATAATCTCTTCGTCGAAAGTAATATCGTTCAACTGAATATCAATCATATGATAACCCCATTGTTCGAGTGTATCATCAAGGTGTTTCTTTACTTCCTGAATAATTTCAGTACGAAGACTTAAAATTTCAGCTTGTTTTTTAGTTGCGACAAAACTACGAATGGTACCTTCGATGGTACGAATCAAAGCTTGCATAAAGTTACGATCATCTACAAACTTAAACGCCACATTTTTAATTGTTTCGTCAGCTTGATTAAAAACAGCGTACAGCAACATGGCTTTAAAATACACATTGGCCTGGTCTTGTGTTACTGCTTGAAACTCAAGTTCCACCGAACGATTTTGAATGGAAATACGTTTGTACACCATTTCAATAAACGGAATTTTGAAGTTCAAACCCGGAGGCATTATACGACGATATTTACCAAACACCGTGATAACTGCCACGCTACCCTGATTAACAGTAACAAAACCGGCGGCAATAATTACCAGAACTACCGCTCCGATAATAAAATAAGGAATTGATTCCATTTGATTTAAAAGTTTAAATAGTTGGTATTATAATTCTTTGAAAAAACTGCTCAACAATCATTGAAATTCTCACCCGACAAATATACATATTATATTGATACAATTAACGGTTTTATCAAAATTAGATTAACCTTATCCGGAAATGCAGAATAAAGGCCGAACTTTCAAAACAATAAAGCAAAAGCAGCCTTCAGAATATAAATCCTTAAGCTGCTTCTGTTATTTTTTCGATACATGAAATAACGCTTTAAGCTTACAACCTGACATTAAACCCGGTATTAAAGTAAATACCCGGCATAGGATACCCATAATTTATCTCATACTTCTGATTCAGTAGATTATTTCCTGCAACAAACAATTCAAGAGACTTTGTAGGCTTAGCCGACAATCGAGCATTCAACAGATTATAATTAAGCGTCTTGGTGGTCAACTGGGCCGGAGTGGACACAATGAATGTATACAACTTTTCAATATATTGCGAAGAGATATTCAGCGTCCAAATTTTATGTGTATAATTTATATTGATATTAACCTGCTGGCGAGGTGCAGCCAGTACCGGTTTCTCCAAATTCAGATAACTGTAATTTACATTGAGATATAGATTTTGGGAAAGGAAGTATTTTGCAGAGAATTCAATTCCTTTGTTGGTAAAGGCTCCCAGATTTTTACGAGTCATTACTGGCGGCACACCCGGAGTAACTTCAATAAGATTCGTTCCTTTAATCAAATAAGCTGTAAAATCGAACTGAAGGCGGTTTTCTAATGCCGATTGCAACCAGCTGACCTCATAATTCATCATACGCTCCGGTTTTAATCCGGGATTTGGAGCATACAGGTACATTTCCATAACAGTAGGACTTCTGAAACCTTTAGACACAGAGGTTTTAATCGTCGTATACAAAGACGGATTATACGTCAATCCGGCAAAAGGAACAAGCTCTGTTCCATATTTGGAGTTATGCTCCAGACGTAAGCCCGCACTCAAACTCACATTGTCGAGCAAAGCTTGCTGAGCGTATGCATAAACTGCCGATTCATTAACCGTAATCAACGAGTCTTTTACAGCAGTTTGGTTTACTTTTCCACCGTATTGTTTAACGTCTGTACCGACTGTAATGTTACTTCCGCTAAAGAGTTTAAGCGTTTGATAGAACATAAAACCGCTATTTCTGTCGGTAGAATGAAAGCCATCCGATAAATCGTGCGTTCCGAAGTTGTGATAAAATTTCAACGCACCTTCCACTTTATCGTATTTATTTTCGAGCGAAACAGACGTTTTGCCACGCGTAATATCAATATTGAACGGTATAGGTGCAGCATAAACAGACCCATTATCGTCACCGTTGTATTTGGCAATGCTGAAATCGGCAGTCAAGTCAAAGTGCTTGCTTAGTTCGTATCCCACTTTGGTGTAGCCATTAGTGATATTGAAATCTGTATTAGCCCTGATTCCGTCAGTCTGATCGTGGTTAAGCGAAGCAAAAACACTCAGTTGGTCTTTTTTATACCCGATAGTTCCATAGTACTTTTGCGTGTCGAACGAACCAAAGGCAGCTCCGAAATTGACTTTCAAACCATCTTGCAGTTGTTTCTTCGTAATAATATTGATAGCTCCGGCCATGGCGTTAGAGCCATACAGAATGGAAGCCGGACCGCGAATAATTTCTACTTTTTCCACATCCGAAGCCACATAAGCGTCGGAAAGCGGATGTCCGAAAATACCCTGATACTGTGGATGACCATCAATTAAAATCAACACATCCGTATTGGGCGAACCACTCACCCCACGAATGCTTATAGAGCCTGCACCACCGGTAGAAACACCAAATCCTAACACGTTGCGCTCAGTAACAAAAATTCCGGGAGCAAAAGTATTCAACGCAGGTAAAATATTAATCTGCCCACTATTTTCAATATCTTTTCTGGAAATTTGCGATACTGACAATGGAACCAATTTTCTGGAAATCTCAATTTTCGATCCGGTCACAACAATATCATCAAGTTTAACACTGTCTTTAATTGCCTGTTGAGAATAGGATAATTGAATTAAGAAAAAGACTGATAAAAAAAGAATAACGTTTTTTTTAATTATCGGAGAACGATTGAACATGGTATTTAATATTGCGTTAGGGAGAATTTTTCTTCGCAAAATTACCCAAATTTCAGTAGGAAACAAGTACTAAAATGTTATGCCGATTTAATTCAGACGTACAGCTATCATTTTATGCAATTTCAGGAGATATTTTTGTCATTTTAATGTAAAACAGCAATAAATTTGTAGTTTATTATTACAAAATGATTTGTATTGAGCTATTTTTTTTGTAATTTTGCGTCCTTAATAAAAAAAATCTATCAAAATGAATAAAATTATCAGTAAGGAGTATTTCTCTGCAAACGTAATCAAGTTTGAAGTGGAAGCTCCATTAATTGCCAAAGCGCGTAAAGCCGGCCACTTTGTTATGGTAAAAGTAGGTTTGAAAGGCGAACGAATTCCATTAACCATAGCAGATGCCGATTTGCAGAAGGGTACTATAACCCTAGTTGTGCAGAGAATGGGTGTTTCGTCTACTAAACTATGCGCACTGGAAGAAGGCGAATACATTACTGATATGGTAGGTCCGCTAGGTAAAGCTACTCATATAGAAAACTTCGGAACAGTGATTTGTGCTTGTGGTGGTGTAGGAACAGCACCCATGATGCCTATCGTTGCAGCATTGAAAGCAGCCGGCAACAAAGTCATTACCGTGTTGGCAGCCCGAACAAAAGACCTGATTATTCTGGAAGAACAAATGCGTGTTAACTCCGATGAAGTAATCGTAATGACCGACGACGGATCGTACGGAACCAAAGGATTGGTTACAAACGGCATTGAGTCGGTAATAAACCGCGAAAAAGTAGATTTATGCGTGACTATTGGTCCGGCTATCATGATGAAATTTGTGAGCATGCTGACAAAAAAATACGAAGTACCGACTCTTGCTTCGCTGAACACCATTATGGTGGACGGAACAGGAATGTGTGGAGCGTGCCGCGTAAGTATAGGTGGAAAAACAAAATTCGTTTGTGTAGATGGGCCTGAATTCGATGCACATCAGGTAGACTTTGATGAAATGTTGATGCGTCTGGGTGGATACAGAGACATTGAACGCGAAGAAATGAAAGAATTTGAAGCGACACAGAATCAATAAGACTTCTTACTCTCCTGAAGACGCTGTCAGGTGCAAGCACGCTGACAGGTCTTATAACACAAACCTGACAGCGTCGAAGACCTGTTAGCGTTTGACAACAACAAAAGTAACCAAGAAACAACTAATAAAAACAAGTGAACAGTCATCAGTGATATCTGGTAACTGATAACTGAAAACTGAAAAGATATTATGGAATCAAACGAAGAAAGAGCTCAACAATGGCGTGCCGATTTACGCAGCGCCATGAAACCGAAAGAGCGCACCGACATACCTCGTGTTCACATGCCTGAACTTGACGCAGAATACCGCAGTCATAACCGCGTTGAGGAGGTAAACTTAGGACTTAGTGCCGAACAGGCTATGCAGGAAGCCAAACGCTGCCTTGATTGTGCAAACCCCAGCTGTATGCAAGGCTGTCCGGTGGGAATTGACATCCCCCGCTTTGTAAAAAACATTGAACGAGGCGATTTTCAGGAGGCGGCTCGCGTACTAAAAGAAACCTCTGCCCTACCCGCCGTATGCGGACGTGTTTGCCCTCAGGAAAAACAATGCGAAGGTCAGTGTATCCATTTAAAAATGAAAAAAGAATCGGTTGCTATCGGACATCTTGAACGATTTGCTGCCGACTACGAACGCGAAAGCGGAAATATCTCTGTGCCTAAAGTGGCAGAGCCAAACAATATTAAAATTGCTGCCGTAGGATCGGGTCCTGCCGGACTGGCTTTTGCCGGCGACATGGCTAAACTGGGTTACGAAGTAGTAGTTTTCGAAGCATTACACGAAATTGGCGGTGTGTTGAAATACGGTATCCCCGAATTTCGTCTGCCTAACGACATTGTGGATGTGGAAATTCAAAACCTGCAAGCCATGGGTGTTCATTTCGTGACCAACTGCGTGGTTGGAAAAACGATTACCATCAAAGACCTTGAAGACGACGGTTTCAAAGGTATTTTTGTAGCCAGTGGTGCCGGATTGCCCCGCTTTATGAATATCAAGGGCGAAAATTTTGTAGGCATCATGTCGTCAAACGAATACCTTACCCGCGTAAACCTAATGGACGCCGCCAACCCTGATTCGGACACTCCGGTATTTAAAGGCAAAAAAGTTGCCGTTATCGGTGGAGGAAATACGGCTATGGACTCGGTTCGTACTGCCCGCCGCCTGGGTGCCGAAAAAGCTATTTTGGTTTATCGCCGTTCGGAAGAAGAAATGCCTGCCCGTTTGGAAGAAGTAAAACACGCCAAAGAAGAAGGAATTGACTTTCTGACACTGCATAATCCGATTGAATATATCGGCAACGAACAAGGACGCGTAACGCACATGTTGCTACAGGTAATGGAACTGGGCGAACCTGATGCTTCGGGTCGTCGGTCACCCATTGAAATTCCAGGCGAAACCAAATTAATAGAAGTGGATGAAGTGGTGGTAAGTGTGGGCGTATCGCCAAATCCGCTTATTCCGCAGTCGGTAAAAGGACTGGAAGTTACCAAATGGGGTACCGTGGTGGTGAACAATGACACTATGCAATCAGCAGTGCCTATCATTTTTGCCGGTGGCGATATTGTACGTGGTGGTGCTACGGTTATTCTGGCCATGGGCGATGGTCGCAAGGCTGCCGCAGCTATGGACACATGGGTGAAAAGCAATGCATAATTCATAATGCACAATTCATAATATATAAATGCGCTTTCCGGGATTCGGGAGGCGCATTTATTTTTTTGAAGGCTGCGAAATGTTTTATCTTAGTCGGGGCACGACTCCAAGTCGTACCCCGACTAGAATAATTCAACGCAAATTCCATAATACTATGTATTTCATTCTCTCTTTTCACGGAGAGTGTATCAGTCATGCAGAATAGTTTAAGTACTTTTGCAGCATCAAAGCCGGCACCTGATTTCAAAGGGTAGTCCGGCACAACAAATATCCCCGAGATATTGAATTTGAATAAACGTAATGAAAAGAATTTTGATTTTATTATCCATGGTCAGTTGCTTGTTGAGCGCACTGGCTTTCGGGTTAGTGCCTATAGATGTAGCCGAAAATACGGTAAAGGTGAGTGCACAAAGCGAAGAGGTATTTTACTATGGATTTGAAGCAGGCGACGATCTGGTTTTCACGTTCAACGGGGTAAGCGGACCGGCGCTGGAAGAGTTGCAAATCAGCGAACTGCCATCGTCTACCAAATTTATGGACTACAAGGTAAAGAAGATTAAAACCAAAACACTGCATATTTCGCGAACAGGCATTTATAAGTTCAGGTTGGCCAACCCCGCAAATGCCGTAAGCATCTGCAAAATCAAGATTCAGCGCATCCCATCCGTCATGGGCAGGCAAGATTTTAATACGTCAGTATACTGGCGCACGGTGCAAGACACCACCTACGTTCCGACAGAAGAAAAATACCTGATGAGAAAAGACACCGTAGCTCAAACCTTGATGGAGCGTGTTACAAAAATTCCCTCAAAAAGTTATATTTATGGCAGTTCGGGCAGGGAGCTTATTGATTTCAATCTACCCAAAGGAACTGTGTCGTGGAGTTATTATATCGGGGTAGGCACAAAGGGTCAAAAAGCCTTCAGTACTGCCAAAAGCGGTTTTCTGAACTCAGCCGCCGCAGTTGCTTCAACCATTTCGGGCTACGGAAGCATGGCAGCATTAGCGCTGTATGGTGTCAACACGTTTACTGCTATTCAGGGCGAAGACAACGTTAAGTTTTGGTTTATTGGCGATGAAGCCAATGCAAACACATTCAGACTGGGAAAAGCTTTCAAAGGTTTCAAACAGGGCGATGTATTGAACGATGCCGCTCAGATGAAAAGACCCTTGGATGGCAAAATCTACCTGGGTTTACAAAACGATAATTTGCTGCAGCCGATAAACGTCACCGTGTCGGTAACAGCCATCGTGGTAACCGAGCAAAACTCTGTGCGAAACAACAAATTCATGAAAATAACGCCACGCGAGGAAGCCTATTTAAAGGAATAGGCGACAAAATAAACTAATCACTGTTCACTGATTACTGTTTACTGATCACTGTCAAGCTCCCAAGGAACGCAAAGCGTAAAACACCAAGAAGGCAGGCCACACCAGCGCTTTCAGTATACCCACTACTCCTACCCAAAACGTAGTGGCTTTGAGCAAAAAGAAAACCGCAGCTCCAATAAAACCTAAGCCATACACTGCGCCATTAGAAGAAGAGGCTGCATGATGATAATGATGCTTACTCTTACAATTGAAATCTTTTTCGTTGTCCATAATTGTGTTTTTTTTATTAATGTGTCATGCGATTTTCAATAGCATTTCCAATGAATATAATAACGCGATTGAAAATCGCGAGACCCTGAGGTTAGTCGTTTTAAAATGAAAACGCTGCGCCCACCATTACATTGGCTCCCTGCACATCGTAGCCATAGTAATCCTGATAATGCTTATTCAGCACATTATTTATTTTGGCAAAAGCAGTAAACCAATTCAGATAATTATACGAAACGCCGAGGTTCAAATCCACTTTATCATTCATTTTCACGGCCGCAGTACCGAGCTTAGCATACCTGCCACCTTCATAGTACATATTGGCAGAAACACTAAAGCTTGGATTTACCCGAACATTAGCATTCACCTGCATTTCGTCTTTTGGTTTATTCCATGCATGTGTTTGATTATCCACACTCCAGTTGTTCACAGCACATTTCACTTCCACATTCAAAAAGTTTTGCAGGTTATAGTTGGCACGCACACCCATTTTCACCAAAGTAGCCGAACTATAAATTACATTAAAGCGATTGGTATATAAATAAGAAGCCGGACCCGGCATGATGTCTGCAAAGTCAACCATATCATATTCTTTATTCACATAGAAATACTGGTTATCAATCTGGCGCATATCTATAAATCCATCCAGCAGAAGATTGTAAAGCGGCTTTACTTTTACTCCCATGACAAATTGATACGGAGTGTAAGTATCACTCACCCGTAAGTCCGAAAACACATAAGGATTTTCGGAATATGTTTTATTCAGCGTATTCACTTCGTAGTCGCCGGTCAGTGCACCGTAAAGCGACAGATATTTGGGGATGGCATTCCACTCACCACGCACGTCGGGCGAAGGGTTTGCCAACTTGCCATGTACAAACGACAGACTTGTTTTTACGCCGAGGCGTACATTCCAGTCAGCGCGTTCGATGCTGTAATATGGGTTTACCGTCAGTACCGAATAATTCTTCCAAAAATTAAACGCCGGAATTTTAGACGAGCCATAAAGCATGTTGTACAAATCAAAGTCCAGCCCCATTCGATTATCGTCTATGGCCGAATTAAATTTAGCCAGCGTATGAACTATATTTTCCTGTAGTCCGTTGGTTGCTGAAAAACGATTGTACTTAATTTCTGCCTGATAACGCAAATCTGTAGTCATGGGCAGGGAGCTCACACCTACAAAAGCATTAAACCGCCATAAAGTTTCAGAGTTTGGAAAACCGGCCAAGCTATCTA
>Ga0302288_1001360_pt1 | contig 15995 bp, 17 predicted proteins | sample III_Fen_N1_1_FD_194549 | JGI IMG/M metagenome (GOLD analysis project Ga0302288, IMG submission 194549) | Peat permafrost microbial communities from Stordalen Mire near Abisko, Sweden - III_Fen_N1_1 | ecosystem: Environmental > Terrestrial > Soil > Wetlands > Permafrost | place: Sweden: Abisko...
TTTTAATTTGTTCCCAATCCCTACCTGGGTGAAACGCCGCATAAGCCGCGGCAAACGGAATTTTACCAGCGCAAGCTAAACCACTAGCGACGGCTGTCAAATTTTGCTCAGCAATTCCAACTTCAATAAATCTTTCAGGGAAGGCATCGCGAAATAGATGAACTTGAACACTTTCAGTCAAGTCGGCGCACAAAGCCACAACTTGAACATTCGCTTCACCAGCAGCTTTTAAGCCACGCCCAAAACCGGCACGAATTGGTTCAAGTTTTGCATCTTCGTTAAATAGATTTGGATTTAGCAAATAATTAGACATCTGAAAGTTCTCCTGAATTTATTTTGCCATCAAGTGTTCGTAATTTACGCATAGCTTCTTTGGCCTGTTCACTATTTGGCGCTACTCCATGCCAGCGATAATCGTATTCCATAAAATCCACACCTTTACCTGGAATAGTATGCGCAATAATTACGCTTGGACGATTCGTTATAGCTTTGGCGGTGTTAACGGCATCAATAATACTTTGAATATTATGGCCATCAATTTCGATGACGTGCCAGCCAAATGACTGCCATTTACCAACTAGGTCTTCTAGTGGCATAACATCTTCGGTATTGCCGTCGATTTGAATATTATTTCGATCAATAAAAGCGATTAGCTGCGAAAGCTTATACTTACCAGCAAACATGGCAGACTCCCAAATATTGCCCTCATCCAGTTCGCCGTCACCCATAATACAGTAGACAAAACGATGCTTAATGTCGTCAAGATATTGCAAAGAGTAAGCATAGCCTGCAGCCTGCGAAAGACCACTACCAAGAGGACCGCTAGTATTTTCTAAGCCAGGGAGCTTAGTTCTTTCTGGGTGACCTTGCAAGCGACTGCCCAACTTTCGAAGTGATAAAAGTTCAGATTTATCAAAGTAGCCAGCTTCAGCCATAGCTGCATATTGAACGGGAACAGTGTGACCATTACTTAGGAAAAACACATCTCGCTCAGACCAATATGGTTCCTGCGGATTAATGTTCATAATATTAAAATAAAGCGCTGCTACGATATCGGCTAAGTCAAGCGACCCAGCACAGTGACCGCTACCAGCTGTTTGCAACATATTAATAATATCTTCGCGAATATCATTAGCTTTTCGTTGCAGCTGAATTAATGTTAATTTTTCACCCACCCTATATTACCCCCTGTTTATTGGTCTCTTCTACTAGTTTATCATAAACCGCTAATGGATTTTCGGCTCTACCTATGGCGCCGCCGACGTTTAAAATATTCACGCCGCCCTGTGTAAGCATAAATGCATTATCAGTATTAACACCGCCGTCCCAGCCAATCTCAATTTCAGGATTAATAGCCTTGATTAAACGAATTTTCTCAAGCTGCATCATACTAGCCGTCCCGCCATAATGCCCTAAATCACCTGAAAAAATCAATGCATGGTCTGCGAATTTTATGGCATCAGCAACGGTTGATGGTACGGTTATTTTCAGTAAAGCAATTCCCGCTTTTATCCCGAATTTTTTTATCTTTTCAAAAATTGGCAATAAATCAACACCAGTTTCAGCATGAAACACAATCAGACGAGGTTTTAAGGCAATTAATTTGTCGACATAATCAGCCGGCTGTGAAACCATAGCATGAATATCAACCACCCAATCTGCTGGCCACCACAATTTTTCCGGCGGTACCATAAATACTGGGGCAAATTGGCCATCGCTAACATCAACATGAACGCGTTTCGTAAACGGTTGAATTTTATCAACCATAGCCCTATATTCTTCTTCGGTCTCTACGGTAATACTTGGAGCAATAACAGCACTCATTACATTTCATCAATCTGCGCATTGCGGCGCCTATACCTAGGAGCATCAGCAAATGGCGTATTGAGCCAAGTTTCAAGGATACCCTCCCAAGCCGGTTCATCATCATCCAGCAATCTTGCTGGTAAGCATAGTATATTACTGTCATTATCATTACGCGTCATCTTTGCTTCAAAAGCATCCCAAATCACACTCGCCCTAATGCCACGAAAACGATTAGCCGCAATTGCCATACCTTGACCGCCGCCACAGATTAAAATTGCTCTTGGGTCCGGGTCGGAACTACCAAGTAATCGCATTACTGCCATATGCGCAAATTCCGGAAAATCGTCGACTGGGTCGAGAACTTTATCGCCTACATCCTCCACGTCATAGCCATGTTTAGCCAGATATGCAAAAAGTTTTTCCTTTAAATGAAAGCCCTGATGATCACTACCTAAGAATATCTTCATAATATAAAGTATAAGCGTTATATAGCAAATTATGCAATCCTTTAAAGAGCGTATATTATAGATATATGACCAAAGATGAGTTAATCGAACACGCTAGACCCTGTTTTGAAGAGGACCAGGTTCTTGAGCTTGCTTCGGCGGTCGATTTTGCTGCTAATGCTCATGCTGGTCAAAAACGCGCCAGTGGCGAACCATATGTCACTCATCCAATCGCCGTCGCCGACACTTTGATATCTTGGGGCATGGACATTGATAGCGTCTTAGCGGGAGTCTTACATGATACCGTCGAGGATACCGAGGCTACTTTAGTCCAGATTGAAAATTTATTTGGTGCTGATGTCGCTAATTTAGTTTCTGGAGTCACAAAAATCGCCCAGGCCAGCGCCAGCATGAAAGACCTATCGAATTACCTGCCTAAAACTCGTGATAATTTATCAAAATTATTAATTGCCGTTGGCCAAGATATTCGCGTTATTACAATTAAACTTGCCGACAGACTACATAATTTGTCAACTTTACAATATTTGAAACCGGACAAACAACAAAAAATCGCCAAGGAATCAATCGAAGTCTTCGGACCAATCGCCGATCGCCTTGGTATGGGACGAGTCAGGACTCAAATCGAAGAATTAGCCTTTAGCTATTTAAATCCGCCAGAATTTAAGCGCTTAAAAAATCTAATGAAAAAGCGCCTAGGCCGCAGCACTCGCAAACTCGGTCAAATCCGCGTCGACGTCGAAGCGGCTCTTAAAAAACAAGGCATTAAAGCCGAAATCAACGGCCGCGTTAAAAGCATTTATAGCTTATATAAAAAATTAGCTAAAGTTGATGGTAACATCGATAATATTTATGACCTAATGGCTTTGCGCGTTATTGTTGAGAAAAAAGAAGAATGTTATTTAGTTTTAGGCATACTGCACAGCCTTTATAAGCCAATGATTAACCGCATCAAAGATTACATCGCTAACCCAAAACCTAACGGCTATCAAAGCTTACACACGACCGTTATTACGCCTAACAAACAGATTGTTGAGTTTCAGGTCAGGACTTATGAAATGCACGAATTTGCCGAACGAGGTCTAGCTGCAAGCTTTCATTATCATGACCAAAAAATATCTAAAGATTACATCAAGGGCCGAAAAAGTTCCGAACTTCCTGCTAGCATGCAATGGATAGCTCGGCTTCAAGAAGTCGTCGAAAAGCTAAAAAACGGTGACGACATCTCCAAAGACCAACTTAAAATTGATTTATTTGGTAATCAAATTTTTGTACATTCTCCAAAAGGCGATATTTACGATCTGCCCGAAGGCGCGCTACCACTAGATTTTGCCTACCTAGTCCATAGCGACATCGGTAAACATGCCAAAGGTTTTCTAGTTAATGGCAAGATTTGTCCATTCGATAAACCATTACAAAACGGCGATATCGTCGAAGTTATTACTAGTAAACTAGCCCAACCTAAACAAGCTTGGAAAAAGCTAGTTACGACAACTCACGCTAAATCTAAGCTTCAAGGACAACTAAGACAGCTTGGACTGGCTGAAATCATAACCAACGCTACCGCCATCATTCGCCGCAAAAAATCAAAAGAGAACAATCCTAAAGCTTGACTTTATTATATTTTAGTGGTATAATATAAATATAAACACATCGCTAACTAAAACACCCCGAATTTCATCGGGGTGTTTTATATTTAAAGCATAATTACTTATTGATTACTGGTTATTCCAACGCTCGATAGCTTTATTAATAATAGCCTTAGCTTCATTAACATCACCCCAACCCTTTACGATTGTTGATCCTGGTTTTTTCAAATCTTTATAATGGCTAAAGTGATGCGTAATTTGATCAATCTTTTGCTTTGGAATATCAGCCAAAGTTTTAATTGCATTACCGGTGTTTCGGTCATCAGCTGGAACGACTAGTATTTTGTCGTCAACTTCACCGTCATCTTCAAATTTCATAACACCAACAATCCTGGCTTGAACAAATAGACCAGTTGAAAGCGGTTTATCGGTAATAATCAAAGCATCTAGTTCGTCGCCGTCTTCATCAAGAGTTTGAGGAATAAAACCGTAATTAGTTGGCTTCGCAAATATTTCAGGGTCAACACGATCGAGTTTCATAACACCCATTCGCCTATCCCATTCAATTTTATGGCTGCTGCCAGCTGGAATTTCGATAACAACATTTACTAAATCATTCTCAATATCACCAGGCGTAATAATTTTATTAAAATCTGCCATTTTTTCTCCTAAAATTAATTATTGAAATTATCAAACAATATTATAACATGAGTCGCTTAAACTAAATTTTCTTAGATAGCCCAAGATACTCTCGAATACTTCGAGAAACTTTCGCACCCTCACCAACTGCGCACGCCACCTGCCTTATCGAACCGCTTCGCACATCGCCACTAGCAAATACGCCAGCGATATTCGTCTGGAAATCATCATCAGTCTTTACGTAACCTTCAGCATCTAGCTCAATCCCGCTTCCGGCCAAAAAATCTGTATTTGGTTGATGACCAGTAAACACAAAAACACCATCGGTTAAAATAATAGATTCACCGCCATCGCTCGACAACTTGATTGAACTAACTTTGCCATTTTCGCCAATAATCTCTTCAACCATAGCGCCAAGATGAACCGAAATTTGACCTTTATCGATAAATTCCTGAAGTTTTTCTTTTAAAACCTCACTGGCTTTAATGCTACTGCGAACAATAATATCAATATGCGAAGCAAATCTTGCTAAAAACATAGCTTCTTGGATAGCTGAATTTGCGCCACCAACAACGGCAAGTTTTTTGTTCTTATAAAAAGCACCGTCACAAGTTGCGCAATAATGCACACCCTTGCCGTAATATTCAGCTTCCCCAGGAACACCAATTTTTCCATAACCATTGCCAGTAGCGATTAAGACAGCTTTGGCCTTAATTTCTTTATCGTCAACTGTAACGTAATTAAATTTTCCATCACCACGAATAGCCGATACGCTACCAAATTCAATCTTGGCCCCAAAGCGCTCAGCTTGCTTCCTGAATAAATCAGTTAGCTCAAAGCCTTCGATTCCATCAGGGAATCCTGGATAATTATCAATTCTATCAGTAATAGCAGCCATGCCACCAATCGCCGATTTTTCAAAAAGAACGGTATTAATATTCTCGCGAGTTGTATAGATTGCCGCGGCAAGAGAACTTGGACCTGCACCAATTATTACTACGTCTTGGATATTTTCATCCATAACACCTCCTTTTTTATTAAGAACTTTGTGAGCTATAATAATCTAACAAAACTTGAGGCATCGCAACGTCAGTAATTTTTGGAATTGCCATGACGATAAATTTAATTGGCGTATTAGCAGGAATATTTTCACCACTACCAGTTGCACCATATGCTAAATCAGAAGGAATGGATAATTCACGAATTCCACCAATTTTCATACCTACTACACCCTGCGTCCAACCCTTAATCAAGCCAGAGCCACTAATCGGAGACTTTAACTCACCATTCGAGATTGATTGATCAAAAACTACACCCTTTGGATTCCAACCAATATAGTAGGCATTATATTCAGTAGTATCAGTAATCTCAGCACCATCACCAACCTTTAAGTCAGTAGAAGTTAGTGTCGTTACGTCACTAGCCGTAAAAGCTGCAGGCGTGGTTGAATATGTATTGAATTCGGCAAAGTATTTATCAGATAAAGTTTTTGCCTGAGCTGCAACATCCGACTGATACTTCGTATAAGCCGATTGAAGCGTGCTTGTATCTGATTTATTATTTTTAACACTCAAACCCATCGCCCAAAAGGACGCCAAGGCACCTACGCCCATAACAATTGTAATTATCCAAATACCAATGCGTTGCGATTTTGGTGTCGCCATAAAATATACCCCCTTAACAAAATATCAATTAATTATATTATATCAAAAAACAAACGATTATAACTTATTTAGACAACAGATGCGTCTAGTTTTTCAACTACGGCGTTCGATACGGTCGTAACCATATCAGTCACCTCTTTACTATCCATAGTATGGTCGTAACTAATAAACCTAATTTTCACAGTAATATTTTTCGTGCCGCTATTTTCAGCTTGATAAATATCGACTGGTGAAATTTCGTAACTAACCGACAATCCATCAAGAGAAGCGTGAATGTTATCAATTATGTCTTGATAATTGACACTATCCGAGACCTTAAAGCATATATCACGATCGGAACTAGGGTAACGGCTTAATGGTCGATAGCTAGTCCCAGCGAGGCTTACGACATTAAACAATTCACGTAAGTTAATCTCAAAACCGGCTATATCATCTGGTAATTTAAAGTTACGGATTACGGTTTTTCTATATTCACCAACCGTGCCTATGTTTTTCCCCGAGGACTCAATTATGGCACAACGACGATACTCGAATGGCATAGACAAAGCATCGCTAAAGTCACTGCCTATGGCCTTGATGTCTAAATTTATACCTAAAACTTGGCAGATATAGTCCAAAATACGCTTTGCTTGATAGTATGGCGCACCTTTTTTCTGATTCTTATCTGCAATAACTAATGACAGCATGTCAGTTTCGACTGGCACACCTTCGTCAGTTAGGCCGTCTTGTTTTTGATGAACTTTATTGATCTCAAAAATTGCAAAACTATCAAATCCTTGACGAATGTTTGAATTTACAAATCCAAGCAAGCTTGGCGTAAGTGATTGACGATAATATTGCAAATCAGGACTAATCGAATTAATAATCTTGTAAGAATTATTGACGTCTTGATTTGCCTTATTTAAAACATCACCATGAATAAAGCTGTATGAGAATATCTCGTTCGAACCAGCTCGCACTAAAATCTTGCGTATTTTTTTACGAAAATCATCAAATTCAGATGGTTTAACGGCAGTAAAATCTCTACCTGGCAATAATGGGTTAATATTATCAAAACCACTTAACCTACCAACTTCTTCAACAACATCTTCGTTAATGTGAATATCAGAACGCCAATATGGTGCGATGACTGACAGCGTCCCGCTATCATTTTTTACATTAAATTCTGTACTTTCTAATAAATTAATAATCTTGTCAGTGTCGATATTAGAGCCAAGTATTTGGTTAATCGAATCCACAGTTATTTCTATCGCAAGCTGATTTTCTTTTTCAGGATAAGTATCGACAACCATCGTAATCGGCATTGCGCCCGACCACTCACCTAGCAATTGAACTGCCATATTTAAAACCGGCGCTGCTAGCTCGGCTGGTTGACCTTTTGTAAACCTGGTAATCGCTTCGCTAAAGACACCGTGACGCATCTGCGTAGCCCGGAGTTTATAAAGATTAAAAGTCGCACTTTCAACAATAATCCTAGTCGTATTTTCATCAATTTCTGTATTAGCTCCACCCATCGCTCCAGCCAAACCAATTGCTACATCACCCGATGCAATTACGATATCATCAATCGATAAATCAATCGACTTACCATCTAATAGACCTAATTTTTCACCACTACGACCTGACCTAACGTGAATTTCAGCTATGCCGTTGTTCAAGTTGGTTAATTTATCATAATCGAAAGCGTGCAAAGGCTGGCCAGTCAACATCATTAAATAGTTAGTAACGTCAACTACTGCATTGATTGGCCTGACGCCAACTCGTGACAGATAAGTCTGAAATTTTAGTGGTGATTTCTTTTTACTATCAGCGCCAGACAAAACAACCGCCATATATCTTGAGCATAAATTCGAATCGTCAATAAATGCGTTCAAATTAACATTAGAACTACTAATGCCAAAATCCGTCGATAGATTAGTTAGCCAATCAGGAGTTTTGAAAGTTTTGCCACAAATACCTGCGACCTCACGCGCAAAACCGACAATACCAAAACAATCAGGACGATGTGTTAGCGATTTGTTTTCAATATCTAGCAAATAATCGTTTAGTTCGTAGGCATCGGCTAGCAAAGTTCCGGGCTTAAAATCATCTTCAATAACCAATATACCGTCGTGATCTTCGGATAGCGCCAACTCTTTGCCACTAGCGATCATGCCACTACTCGTCACGCCACGTAAATCACGAATACCAAGTTTAAACTGTTCGGTTTTATCGAAAGTCTCAGGAACGATTGATTCTGGCGGCAACCAAACGACCATCTGACCAGTCGCAATATTTGGCGCTCCGCAGACAACTTGAATATAATTATCTTCATCACGATTTAGCCCACCGAGGACGCCACCATCATCAATTTTTACGATACTTAAATGGTCGGATTCAGGCATTTTTTCAGCACTAACAACCTTCACAATCAAAGCGTCTTTATATTTTTCACCCAGATTAACAACTTTTTCAATTTCAACTAGCCTGGCGCCAATTAACGTCGCCAGTTCTGCAACCGGCATATCAATATCAGTGAACTGTTTAAGCCAATTTAGAGAAACTATCATAATTTTGCCTCATCGAGTAATGAAATAACTTGTAATCCATACATTTCGATATCTTTTTTTGAATAAAAATATTCTTCCTTGGTAGTCTGAATATAACCAACAATTTTACGGACCGATCGTCCCGTTGGCAGCTTTGTGAAATCATCAATCTCGTCCATAATCAAAATATCACCAGGTTCGCACTGCCAGTCAGCTAGTCGCACATCAAAAGTTTTACTACCGTTCAATACTTCGGTAAATAGCGACGAAATGGTCTTTTTGTGTATTTCTTTGCTCATAGTCTTTCCTTTTCGGCCTCAATCCTTGATTGAATATTTTCGAGAGTTTTTAAATACGAATTCTCGATATCGATATCCAACATTTTTGAAATAATAACAATACTCCATAGACAATCGCCGAGCTCATGAGATAGCGCCAAATCAATATCTTCTGGCTCTTTTCGAAGATTGAATTTAGATTGAATTAATTTACACAAATCACCAACATCACCAACCAACCCGATAGTTCTATCATAGGCGGTCCATTCTTTTTGGTTATTGGCTTTCTGGAATTCGGCATATTCACCACTCAACTTGACCGACATTTTAATTAATTCTGAAAATTCTTTGCTCATAGGAATTTCCTTAAAAATTGTAATTTACCAGATTCGAAATGGCGTAAATCTTCGATGCCATATTTCAGCATAATCAATCGCTCAATACCGCCACCCCATGCAAAGCCACGATATATAGTTGGGTCAATAATAGCTTCCCGTAGAACATTTGGATGAATCATGCCGCAGCCTAACATTTCGAGCCATTCACCAGGTTTACCACCCAATGCCGCAGGCTTTTCAATCGCAAACTCTAATCCTGGCTCAACGAATGGAAAATATCCAGGTTGAGTTTTAATCTTTAGCTTTTGGCCATAATAAGTCTCAAAAAAGCTTCGTAATGTTCCGAGCATCTGACCCAATGTTGCATCCTTACTTACAAATACGCCCTCGCACTGATAAAAAGTATGCTCATGGGTCGTATCAAGGTCTTCATTTCGAAAAACTCGACCATAGCTAACTGATGCGATTTGACCACCAGCCTCTAATTTAGCCTTACCATCCTTTAAAATACGGTTCTGCATAGTCGAAGTATGAGCTGGTGGGATAAAATTCTCTTCAGTCCTAAAAGTGTCATAGCCATCGCGAGCTGGATGATTTTCGGGGAAATTCAAAGTACCGAACATATGATAATCGTCATCGATCTGGCGTGATTCAATTGCCTCAAAACCCATTCGAGTAAATATATCAACAACGTTCTCAAGCTCTAGACTAAGTGGATGCTGAGTGCCCTGTGTAGTTGGCAACAAATCAATTGGGCCAGTATTCTTGTCCCAAGGCGCAGAGACATCAATTAATTCAATAACGGAATCTTCAAGATTAGATTCTTGGTTGGCTATAGCCGATTCAAGTTCGATTTTTAATTCGTTAATCCTTTTACCGTAAGCGCCGCGTTCTTCGACGGGCAATGTTCGAATTGCCTCATATGATTTTTTTAAATCGGAATCTTTTAAAATTTCCCTTGGCACATCACTGATAGCAATTTGAGCCAAAAGCCGATTACGTATTTCTTCGATATTTTGCATAATTACCAATCATTATAACCTAAAAACAGCTCATCGCGCTAGCGAAGTCGCCACTAACCATATGACAATAGCAATTACCGCAATCACGATTGCAACCCAGGCAAACGCTAAAGATGTTGTCTTTTTTGTACCCTTCATATACTCCGAATCTTCAACAAGATCTGGAGACTTTGCCAACTCTTCACGCTTTTTTAGTTTATCTTGTAGCTCAGTTGCAACACGCCTCTGTAATTCGGAACGTTCGTCTTTTTGTCCAATAAATAATGCCATATTAGTAAGTATAGCACTCATGTTTGTTTCAACTATATTGTGATATACTATTGCCATATTTCACTTTAAAGGAGGGAATCAACAATATGGCTCATAAAACCGCCATTTCGTCGACCAAGAAATCGACAGTCGCAAAGCCTGCGGACGCAGAATCAACATCAAAAATGTCATTTGTTAAGACGTTAAAAACATCTATCAAAGACAAACAATTCGTTAGCGGAATCGCAGCTGAAGGGGTAGGTACATTCTTATTCACTCTTGCATTCTTGCAAATGCAAAGCAGCCCACTTTACCTAGCTTTCGCAGTAGCTGGTGTAATCCTAATGGTCAAGGGTAAAGGTGCTTTACACTTTAACCCAGCATTTACGATTGCTGCATGGGTAACTCGAAAAATCAACGTTATCAAAGTTATCGGTAACATCCTCGCCCAAGTAATTGGCGTCGTTGCTGCTTATTTTGTAATCGTTGGCTTCCTAAATGGCTCAACATCAACCGCTTCTTTCCAAGCTGCCAAAATTGTCGAAGGCAAAGAATGGGCAATCCTTCTTGCTGAGTTCCTAGGAACTGCAATCTTTGCATTTGGTTTTGCTGCTCTTTCAAAAAGCAAGCACAGCAAAGTTGAAGCTGCTTTAACCGGTGGTTTTGCCGCTATGATAGGTCAATACGTTGCCGTAACGTTGATTATTGTCTCTTTAGGACTACAACAGGCAGCTAACTTTACCTATATGAACCCTGCAATCGCTATTGCTTCTAAAGCAATTTCGTTCTCAACCTTCTGGCCATCACTAATCTACATCTTCGTCCCAATCGTCGCAGCTGTACTTGGTTATGCCCTTCAAGATTTGATGAAGTACAAAGATGGCGACTGCGACTGCGAAAACTGCGAAGTTAAGTAGTTAAATCCCTTCAACTAAAAATCCCGCTCTAACTTGAGCGGGATTTTTGTTAGGAAATTAAAAGGGCCGGTAACAATACCAGCCCCTTAGCTATTAACAACTATCTATACTTATTATTTAGATATTTAATTAATGCTTCATGTATCGCCATTAACCCCTCAGTATCTGGCCTACCTTCATTATTTTTAGGATTCGGGTAAGGATTGTCGCTATTAGCATAGTAAAAATATGTCCAACTCTCAAGGTTAACATCACCTCTTCTACGCCCTTGGAAAATATTACCGTTTGGCATTATAAAATAATCGAGAGTAGGGCCACCGCCTTCCCAACCGTACGAATGACTGCCCGCTTCCCAACAAACAATCTTTTCATCGCCAAGTATTAGCCAGTAACAGCTTTCCGGAGGACGTTGTGTGAATAACGAAACGACACGTGGAATTTCTTCCTTTATCAAATCGACATATTTATTATACGTACTAATATTCCCTATTGCGTTGCGGCTAGCTGAATCATCGGCCTTTTTCCGATATAAGTCTTCAAAATTGCCCAATTATCTCACCTCATTCTCGAAATATAAAGATCTTCTGGATTTACTATTATTCAACCTAGACTATACTGTTAATACCATATTTATCATAAAAAATCAAGTGTTCCGACTAGTCTATTAAAAATAACCAAAATACCTGCATCATAAATAAATCACGGGTGGCGTCCGGCGGGGCAGCACCCAGTTTTGCGATAAATGGTAATCCATTTTCGAAAACAGGGGCGGACCGGGCGACAGGACCCGCACGGTGCGAAAGAGTAAAATTAAGCTTATTCGCTTTGTGGTTTATCGATTAATAGCGGGTCGACACCGGACTCATTGCCGGCCACTTTAATTACATCTTTATCAATCTTACCTAATTCCTTATGCGCATCGTTATAATGACCGACGGTTTGGCCAAGCGACCTACCCAACTTGCCCATAAACTCATCAAACTTCGCGATATGCTTTCCTAGCTGCCCAACTCGAATTTGTATATCTTTAGCCTGCTCTTCAATTTGCAAGCTTCTAAGGCCCTGTAAAACCGTCTGAAGGTAAGCCATAAAGCTAGTTGGACTAACGATAATTACCCGCTTATCCCGGAAGGCATATTCAATCAGATCTCTAGCGCTCGAACCCGTACCAACGTCACCAATTAGCAAATCATAATAAAGTGACTCGCTAGGAATAAACATAAAAGCAAAATCCATCGTCCCCTCACTTGGCCGAATATATTTGCTAGTTTCATCAATTCGATTCTTTAAATCAGTCCGAACTTTTGCCAATAATTTCTCGCGCTCTGGTTTATTATCCTCACCCACCATGCGATTATAATTTTCTAAACTAAATTTACTATCGATTGACAGTATTTGACCACGATCCAAAAACACAACGGCATCTACTATTTCACCGTCTTTAAATTTATACTGCATCTTGTAATTTTTACTTGGCAAAATATTATCTAAAACCGATTCCAAATAATATTCACCGAAAACACCGCGCTGTTTTGGATTCTGTAAAACATTTTGCAAAGTTTTTAATTCATCAGCCACATCAACAACCCGTTTGTTCGTCTCATCAAGTTTAGCTAGACGCTGAGTTACGTCAGCAACTAATTTAGCACTCTCGCCCAACTGCTTTTGCATTGAAGTTTGCATCGACAAATTATTGTTATCAATCTTGTCGCCAACTGCTTGTTGCAAGCTATTAATATTACGAGACAACTCCGTAACATCACTCTTTAAAAAGTCGACCGCACTTGAACTTTTTAAATCTTTTAAACGCATATTCATCGCGTAAAGCGCAATTCCGAAACCCACAACAACTACAACCAAAATAATAACTAATAAAATTTGTTCCATAAGCATTAGTATAACATCTAAAGTACAGTCACGACGTTTGCAATAATCACAATTATCGTCGAGAATATCAGAACAGGAATAATTTTTTCATAACGCGTTAACCATGAAAATAACAAAAACGACAAAGCATAAAGCGCAGCACTCCAAGAGATAACCTCTAAAAGCGACAAACCATCGGTCCATTTCGATAAATTCCAAAGAATTGCACCTGTCGCAACCGCTACAACTAAAGGCCTAGCTATTCGAAGCCTAACCATAGCAACCATGCCAATAACCGCTATTAAGACAGTTGAAATATTACCTGCAATCGTCAACGAATTTAAACAGGTAGCATATTTTGATAAAGAGTCGCAAGTAATTGGATTTATAATAAACCGACTAATCCCGATCGACATTAGCCAAAAAACAATACCCGAAGCCAACCCGATAATTAGTATTCTTATTAAGGGATAATATAAACCAACCGTTTGAGATTCAACACTACTACTAACAATTTTTGCCATCTAAACCTCCGTATATGAAATATTATACGTCGTTATTGCTATTAGAGCAAAATCAGTTTAGTCTTTGTGTTTATGCTTTGCATTAACATACCATAAAGCACCTAGGCCGGCAAAAACCAACCCGCCGATAACATCAATCGGTGTATGCACCAAAGCAATAATTCGACCAGCACCAATAATGATAGTCAGTACCGATAATATTATTGCTATTTTCCGACTTTTGGTTTCAAACCACACTGCCAAAGTTATCGCCGCCACAAATAGGACATGGTCTGAAGGGAATCCTGCATTACTTAAATACGAAGCCCCAGCTGTCGTACCTAATAATTCAAATGGCCTGCCACTTGGCTGATAAATCAACCCGACTAATTTCGCAAATAGATAAGCGGTTAAACCCGCCATCAAAACTCTCGAATAAATCTTAATCCGTTGGCCTTTTGGAACCTTGAAAATCAAGGCAAATACACCAAGCAATACTACCGGGACTATCGCATAATCCGCCATTAGTTTAATGACAAATGATTCACTCATACAATTAGATTAGCACAAGCAAAAGCAAAATACTTTATCTAAACTTCGCTAAATTGGCTGTTATAAAGTTCGGCGTATTGGCCATTTTGCTTTAATAACTCTTTATGATTGCCGTGTTCAACGATATTTCCATCACGCATCACTAATATGACATCAGCATTTCGAATCGTCGACAAACGATGAGCGATCACAAAACTAGTTCGTCCGTGGCTTAGTTTATCCATTGCTGATTGAATTAAAGCCTCAGTACGCGTATCGACTGAACTCGTAGCCTCGTCAAGTATCAACATCGGAGCATCAGCCAAGATTGCCCTAGCAATTGTCAGCAACTGCTTTTCGCCAGATGATATACCGTCAGACGTTTCGCTAATAATCGTATCGTAACCTTTTGGTAACGTATCGATAAAGTGGTCGGCCCTAGCGGCTTTTGCTGCATCGATTATTTCGGCGCGGGTAGCGCCTGGTTTGCCATATGATATATTTTCAGCAATCGTGCCCTGGAATAGCCAAGTGTCCTGCAAAACCATACCGAACATTCTACGAACATCGTGACGGTTCATGGTTTTCGTATCAATTCCATCAATGGCAATCAAGCCACTGTTTATTTCGTAGAATCGCATTAATAAATTTACAATCGTCGTCTTGCCAGCACCAGTTGGTCCAACAATCGCCACGCTCTGCTTTGGTTTGATATGCACTGAAAAGTTCTTAATAATTAATTTATCGTCATCGTAACCAAAGTTAACATTCTTAAGTTCGACTTCGCCTCTGATGGTTTTTGGCGCGGCAACCGTATTTTCTTCAATGTTTTCTTCTGGCTCGGCCAAGAAATCAAACACTCGTTCAGCCGCCGAAGCCGTTGCCTGTAAGATATTGACGATATTAGCTGTTTGCGAAATCGGCTGAGTAAACTGGCTCATATACTGAACAAATGCCTGAATATCGCCAATACTGATCTTGCCGTTAATCGCCAGCCAACCACCAACAACCGCCACGCCAACATAACCAAGGTTACTAATAACATGCATAATCGGCATCATTAGACCTGAGAGAAATTGCGAAATCCAACCACTTTTATAAAGTTTATTATTAATGTGATTAAACTTCTTTATGGAACGATCTTCACCATTAAAAGCTTTGACGATAGCATGGTTAGAGAACATTTCATCAATGTGACCATCCATTTCACCCAGCGCCGCTTGCTGTCGATCGTAATATTTTTGAGACTGCTTAATAATTAAACCGACTAGACCCATACTGACAGGTAAGACTAACACTGCAATTATAGTCATTTGCCAACTAATAGTTAGCATCATCACCAAGATTCCAACAATCATGATTATCGACGTAACTAATTGCGTCATACTCTGATTGAGGTTTTGGCTAATCGTTTCAACGTCGTTAGTAACCCGGCTAACGATATCGCCATTCTCGTGCCTATCAAAATAACGAAGTGGTAATTTGGCAACTTTTTCAGATATATCACGACGTAATGCATAAGTGACCTTCTGAGAAATATTGGTCATTAACCAGTTCTGAATATAACTAAATGTCGCACTTGCTAGATATAATCCAATCAA
>Ga0302288_1001362_pt1 | contig 15992 bp, 5 predicted proteins | sample III_Fen_N1_1_FD_194549 | JGI IMG/M metagenome (GOLD analysis project Ga0302288, IMG submission 194549) | Peat permafrost microbial communities from Stordalen Mire near Abisko, Sweden - III_Fen_N1_1 | ecosystem: Environmental > Terrestrial > Soil > Wetlands > Permafrost | place: Sweden: Abisko...
CCAGAAAAGAAAACTTGGTCTTATTAAAAGAATTCAAAAACAAATCGATAAATTAGGACTAAAATCTGAAGAACTAAATTTTGCAACTAATTGATTATTAATAGCAATATTTTACGTTAGTCAGAATGTCTTTATTGATGGTATTCCTGATATCGACAACGTTCCAGCAACATTCATGTTAACCCAATATCCATTTGCCGAAATAATGTTTTTCAATCCATTAAATGCTAAGGTTTGACCTTTTCGCCAAAAAGCATCCATTGTTTTTATTTCTTGCACATCTAATCCATTAAACAAGGTTGCTATCGAACTATCGGTAGGAATAACATTAATTGAAATAAGGTTCCAACCTGCTTTCAAGGCTATTGATTGAGTTTTTGTTGTTGACTTTGTTATGACATCAATTTGAGCTCGAGCACCTTCGCATGAATTAAGCGTTTGCGACACATAATAACTTGCGGTTCCAAGAGTTACGGTACTGGGGATAGGTGCAGTTGTTGATGCTGTTCCTCCTGTTGGAACGTTGTACCAATTAAGTGCAGTTCCAGTAGCTGTTAATGCCGTGGCTGGACTATTTTGATAATATGTTACTGGACTTACAACTGTCGGTGCAGGAGTTACATTTATAGTAATAATAAAATCAGCAGCACCAGGGCAACCAGTTCCGTCATTATACGTTGCGGTATATTTTCCGCTCTGAGCAGCTGTCATTGCATTTAATGCAATTTCACGAGTTGTTGATGTGAATCCATTAGGTCCTGTCCATGACCAATCAGCAACAATATTGGGCTGCGGACCAATAGCAATTGAACCTCCGGGACAAAGTTGTGTCGTTAATTGTTGTAACCATGCACCACCATTTGTTTGTAAATAAGGTGTAATAGCTGCATCAGTCGTTACCGTTATTGTTACTGGATCAGATGTAGCCGTTGCTGCAGTTGACGATGTTGCGATGGCAGTAATAGTATGTGCTCCCACCGTTGGATTGGATAAAGTATATGTGTAAGGTGAAGTATTATCTGTTCCTAATAGCGTTGTTCCATCGTAAAAATCAACTTTGCTCACTGTTCCAGTTGTTACCGTAGGAGTCGCTGTTAAGGTTGCCGAAGCTCCGATGCATACTGTAGTTGCACTACTTCCAAGCGTTATGGTAATTGGAGGCGGAAGCGTGTTACTTGGTTCGCCATATATTATACCACGACCAGCTGTACTCATGTATGCACGACCATAAGTATTCATATCGCCAATTACAAATTGTCCATTAGCTGGACCTCCGTATTGATGTTGGTCATCGTTTATGCGAATCCATGTTAAACCTTCATCATCGGAACGATAGAGGCCATTTTTTGTTGCTCCATTTGCTTTTCCCCAAATATAAACCGATGGGAATGTTTTACCTGTAGCAGCTTTTCCAAATCCAACAGCAGTACAAGCAGAAATACCTGCTATTTTAGTAAAACTTGTCCCCGAATTTTTAGTTCTTGTTAAACCGCCATTGTACATAGCAATCCAAATATCGCCTTCGGCACCTCCAATTACAGGACGAATAATATAAGAACCTCCCGTACCAGCACTTCCCGATTTTACGAAATTTACTCCTTTATCGGTACTCACATATATAAAACCATCGGCTGGATTATAGGCATATATTTTATTCGCATTTACTACATCGCCAACTGGCATTGAATTGAATGTTAAACCATTTGCATTTGTCCAATTTGTTCCGTTATTGGCGGTTCGATAGGTTGTTGTAGAGCCACTTGGACACCACAAAACAGCAGTACCATCGGCAGAAACACCAACTCTTCCTTGAAAAGATGTAGTATTGGGCAATGTTGCAAAGGCATTCCAAGTTGTTCCCGAATTAATAGAATAATAAATAGGATTTGGACCTCCCGACCATCCTCCACAACGAGCTATGTAAGTTGTATTCTTAGCTGCAAAGCAAACACCTGTTGATGTTCCCATACCGGGATTATGCGTTGCGTTATATTTTGTAACATCGGTATAAGTATTACCATCATAATCGTAAATAACGGTAACAACTGGTCCTCCGGGAATACTAATCATATCGCGAGGAACCGTTTCTTCAAGTCCTTTGGTTGTAAAAGTCCAAGTTGAAGTAGCTGCACTAAGATTTTCGGTCATAAATAAACCATTGCCCGAGGTTAGAAAAACTCTTTCGGGATTATATGGGTCAATTTCAATAGAACCTGTCCAGTGAATTGCATGATTATCGATCCAAGGAATTCCTCCATTAGCTAATGTTAGTTTATTGGCACCAATTAAATCTGTCCACGATGTTCCACCATTTGTACTCACAAAAATTCTATCGCCCCAACCCCATGCTTGTTGCAAGTATTTATTTATGGTTGTAACTATTATTTTTTGTGGATTCGATGCGTCGACCGATATTCCACCAAATGCAGTTGTAGCACCAGCAATAACTGGCGAAATATTTGTCCAAACCGAGGTTTTTGTATTAAATTTCCATACCTGACCATTACCCATAGGATCGGCAGTACTTCCTCCAGGTCCAGCACCTTGTCCGTATGTAATAAACATATTTCCATCGCTAGCAAGTACCGCCCTCTGAGGCATAAAAGTATTGGTTTGACCAGCCAATGCAGTCCATGTTGTACCTCCGTTTTTACTTACATATATATTGTCGGTACCCATTCGAGAAACGCCTGCATAAATGGTTTGAGTTGCATTTCCTGTTGTTCCAGACGTTTTATCGAAAACAATAAAATTTGTGCCATTATCATTTGGTGTAGTCGTTACTGGAAATCCGGTAACGTTTGTCCAAGTTGCACCAGCATCAGTACTTTTGAAAAGCCCATTACGACGAGTTCCACAGAAAAGAATTGTCCCCTTGTTTGGATCAACAGCCAATCGTTCTCCATTCTGACGACCAGCACCATTTCCATGAGCTTTGAATTGTGTTGTTACTTCGGTTGTAGTAAATGTTGCTCCGTAATCGTTGGAACGCAAAATTGCTGTTTTACCATTATTGAAATAATCTATTCCAACCAACATATATAGTTTTGCTGGTGCCGATGGGTCAATTGCAAGTGCCTCGACTCCCATAAATCCTACTTGATCATCGGCAATCCAATCGATTAAAGGTAGCCACGATTTCGAAGCATCAACCCATTTGTATGCTCCACCAACATCGGTTCTACAATACACGAGGTTTTTTTCGGTGGGGCAAGTTATGACTGCAGAGACGAAACCACCACCACCTAATGGAAGATTTTTCCATGAATATTGAGCATTGCTATGCATAGTATTCAACAATACAAAAATCACTGTAAATATTACAACTAAACACTTTGTTTTCATCACCTTAACCATTTATAATATAGTACAAAAGTAGTTAAAGAAACATTTAAGGAAAGGATACAATTGTTACATAAAGCACCCTTTTGATGCAATTGAACGTTTTAATGAAAGGAATAATGAGTTTTGCTGAGTATGTATATTAAGAGTTACAACAGATTATTCTCTATATAAGTCGAAGGACTTACACCAAACTCTTTAATAAAACATTTAGTAAAGTATTTTGGTTCGTTGTAACCAACTTCGAATGCAATTTCCGATATACGATATTTGCTTGTTTTAAGCATCTCTATAGCTTTTTTCATTCGCATATCGCGAATATAGTCGCCTAGATTCTTGCCAGTAGTATTTTTAAACTTTCGCCACAATTGAGTTCTATTAAGCCCTTCTTGTTTTGCAATCATGTTTACATCGAATGCCGGATCAGTGAACTTTTCTTGAACCAATTGAATTATTTTGGAAATAAAAACATCATCAACACTTTCGGGCAAAGTAAAATTGCTTGAAATATCTATTTGTTTTCGAACACGTTCATCATGTTTTCTGAGATTTTCGAGTATGGCAATAACTTTGTGTTTTAGAATATATGGATTAAACGGTTTTGTAATAAAATCGTCGGCACCACACATGAAACTTTCTTTTTGAATGTCTTCCTCCTTTTGAGCTGTTATCATTAAAACGGGAATATGATTCGTAAGTGTATCGTTTTTAATAAGCATACACAGATCTATTCCATTGATTTTTGGCAAGTTTATATCACAGATAATAAAATTTGGCAACATTTGCTGTGCAATTTGCAAACCAGCTTGGCCATCCTGAGCTTCAATAACTTTAAAATGCGAAGAAAATAACTCTTGAATCATTGATATAATTTCTTTATCATCATCAATAATTAATACCGTTTGAATGTCTGATTTAATTCTGGTGGTATCTTCAAAAAAGGTATTATTTGAATTTTCGATAATTATAGGATATTTAACTGCAATTTCATTTCCTTTTGGTAATGTTACAGTAAAAACAGAGCCCATACCTTCGTTGCTTTTTACGGAAATTGAACCATTATTTTTTTCAACAAAAGATTTACAAATTTGTAAACCTAATCCAGTTCCTTTTTCGTTTTCAGTTCCTAGAATCACACTATTTTTATCATATCCAGCAAAAATTGATTCGTATTTTTTACTATCCATTCCTATTCCTGTATCGATAAATGTAACATCTAGCTCCATTTCATGCTCCTGAATAAGCACTAAAACTGAGCCATTGCGAGCTGTATATTTAATGGCATTAGTTAAAAGATTCCTAAAAACAGTGCTTATCATTCGAGGGTCGGCAAAAGCATTAGTGGTGAATTCAAGTTGTGTTGATATTGTTATTTGTTTTTGCAATGCACTATCCTTAACAAGAGAAATAGCATCGAAAAGTAGAAGTTCAAGATTGATTTCGACAGGTTTACATTTCACATCATTCATTTGCCCAAGCGCCCAATCGAGTACGGTCAACATTTGATTCATCAATGCCGTAGCAGAATTATAAATATGTTCGGAATACATTTTTATCTTCTCTGATTTAGGTTTTGCACTTTCGGCAATCAGTAAAGAAGCAAATCCTGTAAGGGTTGCAAGTGGATTTTTAAAATCATGACCAATAATACCAATAAGCTTATCTTTCGATTCGAGAGCTTCTTGTAATTGTCCATTTTTCATTTCGATAACCAATTGATTTTCTTTTAGATTATCGTTTTGCTGATGTAAAGCCAGCGATTGTTCTTGTAGAATATTATTTGCATGACTTAAGTCGAGCGTTCTATCGGCAACTTGTTTTTCTAATTTTTTATTTTGTTCTTTAATTATATTAATTCTATACGCTGTAATTACTATAATAAGAATTAGAATAAAAATTGAAAGAAAAACTTTAAACCACCAAGTCATCCACCAAGGTGGTACAATTTCGATAATTATAATTTTCGGTTCACTCCATTGTGATGTACCGTTTGATGCACGAACTAAAAAAGTATAGATACCAGGCTGCAAACCAGAATACGATGCTATTCGATTGCCCGAATATGCTGGAATCCATTTTCTATCTTGCCCTTTTAACATATAGGAATATGATATTTTGTTGGTTTCGAAGAAATAAAGACTCGAAAATTCGATTGAAAAAGAGTTGAAAGAATATGGTAGTATAAGTCGATTCGAATAGGTAATAGATGCTTTATAAGGGACTAAATTATTGATAGTATCACCTGGTGAAACGGGTAATCCGAAAATGTATAATCCTGTAAGTATAGGTTGTTTTGGGGGAATAGGATTTGGAATACTATCGGGATAAAACGATAAAATACCGTTATTGCCACCAAAGAAAATTTGTCCATCGCTCGATTTAAAACAACTTCCCACATTAAATTCGCCAGACACACCATCGGAATTTGTGAAATGGGTAAACGATTCTGTTCGAACATTATATTTACTTAAAACACTTGACGTAAACCAAATATTCCCATCATTATCGGAAGTTATTGCTTCAATCACATTGCTTTTTAATCCATTTTTAATAGTAAAATGAGTAAATAATCCTGTTTTTTTATTGAATTGATTAAGTCCTCCTCCACAAGTGCCAATCCAAATCGAACCACGCTCATCGTTATGCAATGATAATACTTCGTTCGAACTAATAGAGTTATTGTTTTTGTTATGAAGATAATATTTTAACGTGGGTTTTAAAGATGTTGGATTTATAACGTGAACCAAGCCAACACCATACGTTCCAAGCCAAAGAGAACCGTCGTTGTCGCCACATATTGTGTAAATGATATTTTTGGAAATATCGTTTGATACATTTAATGTGTAATGTTGATTTGTTATAAAGTTTTCGCCTTTTAGTCCAGCTCCCCAATATCCAGTCCAAATAATAGCATTTTTATCTTTATATACACATGCAGGAAATGACCCTTTTTTAAATTTATGTATCGTTAATGTTTTATTATCGAAAATATAAATTGAATCGGGAGTAAATATTAGACATTGAGTATTGTTAATCGCTTGAATACTTACAATTGTATTTTGTAGAATTTTTCTCGTTGCTTTATTTTTTTGAACACAGAATAAACCTTGAGAACTCCCATAAACTAACATTTTATTTGGAAAAACATAAATGCTATAAACAGGTTTCACCGATTCATCCTGTCTTGAAAACCATTTAGATGAACGAAAAAATTCTTTATGACTGTTTAACTCAAAAACACCATAGTCGAAGGTACCTATCCAAATATTTTTTGTATTGTCGAGATACAAATAAGAAACACCGGTTTCTTTCAATCGGTTTAATGTTCCAGTATCTTCGCCAATTATTGTTGATAATCCATTTTTCGAAACACGATAAAGTCCTGGTGAAGTCGCAATCCAAATAGAACTATCGTTCATTCTAACAGCATCATTAATATTTACAACAACAATTCCTTTAGGAACAAACTTGTTTTTTTCTATCCACGAACCGTTTAGTGTTTTTGTGTTTAAGATATAAATACCTTGATCGTATATAGTAAATAATAATTCATGTTGCAAGCCTATTTTTATAGAGGGGCAAAAGGATATCGCTTTGCCTGTTTGAATAATAATTGCTTTATTATTAGTAAAATCATATTGTATAATTCCGAAGGAACTTGATAGCCAAAGAAAACCTTCGTAAGCACAAACTCTCCAAATCGTTGGCTGCTTCTTTGTTTTGAGTAGTTTTGCTAAATCAATCTTTTGAGTTGTTGTATTGGTGCTGGTGTTTGTCGTTTTAAAGAGTCCAAGATTTGTTTGACAAGTCCAAACGGTTCCAGCATCATCAACAGTCAAACAGGGGAAAGGCATATATGTTGCACCTTCCGGCATTTTTATAGCATGAAATTTTTCTGTTTTTTTGTCGTATAATTTGATTCCGTTGTTTGTAGCAATCCAAATAGTATGATCCTTATTCTCTACAATATCGTAGATAATATTTGCACCAACCGACAAACTATCGAATTCGTCATTAAAAAAGTTTTTGAAACTATATCCATCAAACCGACTTAATCCGTTTGTTGTTCCAACCCATAAAAAGCCTTCACTATCGCGAAGTATTGCATTTACCGTTTTGTGTGAAAGACCTTGATTTGTGGAGTAGTTATGGAAATTATAATTACTTGCAAATAGCTTAGTATTACTTGCAAATATCAAAAAAACATAAAATGAAAATAATCTCAAATTAGCCCTAAACACGTCAATTTATTCAAATGGAAATACAACTAAACCCCAGAACAAGCTCTTTTCAAATATAAATAAATATTTACACTTATCAAAAACATCTTATATAAGCAAATTATAACAGATGATAAATGGGAATATGAGTTACTTAAAAATTATATACGTGAACATACATTATTTTAATTCCCATTTCACGTTTTTTATTGTACGATCCAATCTAAGTCGCAAGCTGTTGTAACTTTTATCATATAGCCTTTACCCCATTCAACAGTTGTTAATGAATTTAATGCTGGAGCATTTGCAGATGAATAGAATGCATCAAGATTTTTTACTATTTGAACATTTGACCAAATACTCGATAATGCTTTAGCAATTGGAGTACTTCCAGAAATTGGACAACCAATATAATTCCATCCAACTTTAAGCGAAACCTTTTGTGTAGTTGCAGCTGTAACTATTACTGCTATTGTAGAACGTGCACTTTCACATGTATTCAACGTTTGCGATACATAGTAATTTGTAGTTCCAACAACAGAAGTCGTTGGTATTGGTGATGCTGTTAAAACTGTTCCACCTGTTGCTACGGTAAACCATTTCAATGCCGTTCCAGTTGCAGTAAGAGCTACAGCAGTTGTATTTTGCATGTAATTTATAGGAGTTGTTACTGTTGGTATTGCTGGAATAGCATTTACCGTTATTGTTTCGGTTACCTTTGTTGATGCAATATTTGCAGCACTTGTAGCAATAACTCCAATAGTGTGTGCTCCAGTTGAAGGAGATACCCAAGTGTAGGAATAAGGTGAAGTATTATCGGATCCTAAAAGTGTAGTTCCATCATAAAAATCGACTTTGCTAATTGAACCTGTTGTTATTGTTGGGTTCGCATTAATAATAATTGACGTTCCATAACAAGAGCTAGAATTATTTGCTGGAGCAGCTATGTTGACTGTTGGTGTTGGATTCGTCGTTGTTGTAAATACAGAAGCAACGACCCCTGTCTTTGTACCATTTGCACCATTTACTACTGTTTGCCCCCAAGTGTTCAAACTTGTTCCAGCCCAATCGGCACTCAAATCCAAAAATGCTTCTGTAGAACCGTTACCTTTCCAAGACCATGCAATCCAACCAATTCCGTTAGCCTCGCAGGTGTTAATAATTCCAACTTCATCGATGTCGCATAGGTTAGCAATATTTTCCTGCCAGCCAAATTCACCAACAATAATTGGAATACCTGCATTTCTTACGGCAGGTAAATCTGTTGCTACCGTTGAGTTTCCACCTTTTGCCCATTCACAGTACATGTGTATAGAAAAAAGACAATTATGCAATGGATCGCTTGCCTGAACAGCTTTTGCATATGTCAAAATAGTTTGTGCTTTATTATCTTGTCCGTAACCAGCTGCATCGCACACCAATGTAGTTTTAATTCCTGCATCTCTTAGTGTTTTCACTGCTGTAATATATGCATCACGCCACGTTACCCGAGAAACGGCACCAGTTGCAGTTGCACTCATATACCAATCACTCCATTCATTTGCTATATTTATTAGAATATATTTAGCAATAGCTGGTTGTGTAAAATATGCAGACTTTGATGCCCAATACAGAGCCATTCTATTTAATTCCGACGGCGTATTATTGCCTGTTACATCGTGCAATTCGACCATTGGAATAATGTTGTTGTTAATGCAATTTTGAACACATGCTTGCCAAGATGCATCGGGAGTGCTAACATTTACAACAATTCGTGCACAGTTAATCCCCGTATTTTTCTTGATGTTTGCAATATTATTATTAACATCGGTAACAAACCACGATAGCGGAAGGTTTATACCTTTGATAATAAAATTATTCCCATTAGCATCAACTAGGTTTGTTCCCGAAATGGTAAACCCTTGTGCCCAAATAAAAAGTGGAGCTAGGATACTCAGAACTATAAGTGCAATTATTTTTTTCATCATTTAGTTTTTTTTAAATATTTATTGAACAATCCAATCTAAATCACAAGCCTTTGTAACTTTTATCATATAACCTTTCCCCCATTCAACGGTTGTTAATGAATTTAAAGCAGGAGCATTTGCCGATGAATAAAATGAATCTAGATTTTTCACTGTTTCAACATTTGTCCAAATACTCGATAATGCTTTTGCAATAGCGGTACTTCCCGAAATTGGGCAACCTATAATATTCCATCCTACTTTGAGCGATACCTTTTGCGATATTGGAGCAGAAACGACAACAGCAATTGTTGCTCGAGCACTTTCGCAAGTATTCACCGTTTGCGATACATAGTAATTTGTTGTTCCAATTGCAGTAGTTGCAGGAATTGGTGTTGCAGTTAATGCTGTTCCACCTGTTACGATTGTATACCATTTCAATGCAGTACCTGTTGCTGTTAAAGTTACAGCTGTTGCATTTTGTGTGTAATTTACTGGAGATGTTACCGTTGGAATTGCTGGAATTGCATTAACGGTAATGGTTTCGGTGACTTTTGTTGATGCTACATTTACGGCACTGGTAGCAATAACACCAATTGTGTGTGCACCAGTTGATGGAGATGCCCAAGTGTATGAATAAGGCGAAGTATTATCGGTTCCCAAAAGCGTAGTTCCATCATAAAAATCGACTTTACTAATTGAACCTGTGGTTATTGTTGGGTTTGCATTTATTGTGATTGCAGTTCCTGAACAAGAAATTGTATTATTTGCTGGTGCAGTAATAGTTACTGTTGGTGTTGGGTTGGAAGTTGTACAAGCCGCTCCCGGATTCTCGAGACTCAAAACTTTTGCATCGGCAAATACATCAATCATATGTTGATTTGTATTTCCTGTATTTATAAAATCATTCCAAGTCATAAAATAAGCCCAAGGTGCATCCATTGCAAGACATTTTTGAATATCGGGTACTGGTCCATTTTCTGTCATTGCAATTATTTTCTGACCACCAACATTAGTATATAATTGGTCGAACATGGTTTTCTGCACCGTATAATCGAAATTTGTAGGATAAGAATCGTAACCAACAATATCGCATTTTGTATTACCAACATACCACGATTGTTCTGGAGTTGACCATTCCCAAATAAGATTGTGAATTCCATGATAATTTACAATTCTGTCATAAATAATATCCCACATAGCTTTACAAGGAGCTGCACCTTTTGCTCCCCACCAAAACCATGCACCACCAGCCTCGTGTAATGGACGCCAAAGTACAGGAATTTTCGCTGCTTGAAGTTTTTTCAACTCAACAGCAATCACATCAATATCGCGAATGCAAAGTGTATATTCATTACTTCCAACAACTACAGCTTTTGTTATATCGAATGTTGAACCTGTTGTGTAAAAAGCATTTGTACCAGGAGTACCACCCAAAGGTGAATGCCAATGCCAATGGAATCCAACCATGCCTTTTTTATTTGTAGTGTTATACCAAGCAATTGCTTTCTCTGTCGAACCATCGGGATTCGCTCCCAATGTATATCCTCCATTAGCCCATTTCCAAGGATAACCATCGGTATATGTAGTGAAATCCCACGTGCGAACCATTGCACTTTTACCACTTTGTGTCTTTGCTTCAGGGTAATAACCGTCGGTTTGTCCCGAGATAATATTTTTACCGAATTGGCATTTTATAAAATCATATAAATCTTTAGCTTCTTGTGTGGCATTTGGATCGATAAGGTTTGTTGCGACATTATAGGTATGAGTAGTTGCGGTGTAAAGTGAAAATTTATCAACATCCAAATATCCCCAGCTATTAAGTATTCCAAGTGTATTATTTCCAGCATTTAGCCAAATATTTCCAGCATCGAGATCGACAAAGGTTGTTCCTGCTGGAAATGTTAAATCGCCATTATTTGCACCATTTACTTGCAATGTTTGCACTTTCTGTCCTTGATTTGCACGATAAGTAACTTTGAGATTGTACATTCCTGCATTAGCAACATTTATGGTAACAGTAACTTTATCGCCTGCTGCATCAAAACCAGTAACATACGTTCCACTCGAATTGCCTGTTTGAGCAGCAATATTCAAACCTACTAATGCTCCTGTCTCTGCCTCAATAGATTTAATAAGCGTTTGTGTAAATGCTCTCTGATGAAAGAAAAGGAGAGAAAAAACGACAAGAGTAGCAATAAAACTTTTTGTAAACATAACCTATGTCTTTTTAATATTTACATCAAATATAGGATAGGAAAAAAGAATGAAAGATGTGAAAATGTTACATAAATCAACCCTTTTTGCTACAACAATCATATACTTTCCACAATTCCATATCACATTAAATAACTATTAATCATTTAATTAACACAATCTAATTATGTAAAAAAAGTCTATCCAAGACTTTTACATCTTGGATAGACTTACATAAAAAACCTAATTTGATATTTGGAATACTATTTTTTTATCAGTTGAACCGTAGACGATTTATTGTCGGTAGTTGTTACGTTGATAACATATATTCCATTTGCCAAACCATTTAAATTTAAAACTGATGCATTATCAGAGATAACCGTTACTGGAACAAATAGAAAGATTCCATTCATTTGAGCAATAGTTACATTGCGTATTTTACCTTCAGAAATTGTAATGGTAGCTGTTGATGATGCTGGATTTGGTGTAACCGTTGCAATATTTTCAACAGGAACAATCGACTCCTCAGAAATAATACTTTCATCTGTAACATCCGATTTCAATGTTCCGCAAGTTCCAGCCATTGGGCTTAATCCTGTAATTGAAATATAATCGATATTAGCTAAACCATCAACCAAGTTAGCTTGTAAACGGATTAAACGTGTACCTGACGTCAGAGTAACATTGGTTGCAACGGTATTGGTCCATGTTGTCCAATTTGTCGTAACGGGAAAACTAACGTTTGCATTTACAGTAACACCATCAATCAATAATTTTGCAGTTCTGTTTATTGTTTTTCCATCAGCATATTTCCATATAAGCGTATATACACCAGTTGTTGGAACACAAATTTGCCAAGTAATTCCTGCATTTATTGCATTATTACTGTTTGTAAATCCTGTTCCGGTGAAACCTGCATTATTATTATCGATTGTTCCATCGAAGCTATAAAACCCAGTTTCATTTTCTTGAATGGTGATGGTAGAATTAACATTAGCAGGATTAACTATAACAGCCACTGCACTCGAAGTTGTTATTGCTCCTTTATTGTTGGTAGCTTTAGCGGTAATGCTATATGAACCAGCTGCAATTCCAGTAATTGTTGCGGTATAAGGTGCGGTAGCATCCGACGAAATGAGGGTTGTGCCATTGTAGAAATCAACCTTGGTTATTGTTCCACCAGCACTACTAGCATTTGCCGAAATTGCAATGGTTGCAGGTGCTGTATAGCTTACATTATTAACAGGTGCCGAAATACTTACTACAGGAGGAGCCACAACTGTCGATTCGTAGACTGCCGTATAACTTGTAGCAACATTCCCCATTGTGAAACTATAAATAGCACTTGTAGAAACCTGTGCTCCTGCTTCATTATTCCAACGCAAGAATTTAGCACCAGTTGCAGGAATTGTTTTAAGGGTAACAGGTATTCCTTGCGGATAGGTAATAGTTCTAGTAACTGTTTGAGCTTTTGCTTTATCGTTGATATTTACCGTTACGGTATATTGAGGTTTAAGAAAAGGGATAAGCTTTTTAATATTGGTAAATGTGCTATTTTTAATTGCATCGCAAACGTAACGAGCCATATCGGTAGCGCCTGTTTGTTGATAATGAACATCGTCTGTATTGCCGTTTTTATAGTTGGGATATTCGCCAGCAACTAAGTTCATTATAATATGGCGTGTTGTATACAGTTGACCTTGTGCTGAAAATAATTCGTAGCAACGCTTATCTAAATCTACCAATTGAAGATTTAGTTCGGTAGCCAATTCGCGCATTGCAATTGGATGATCGTGATAAGCATCATAAGGTAAACCATTGGTCCAACTATTACGACGAACAGTGGTAACTAAAACAGGAATACCACCTTTCGCTTTTATATCGGCGACAAACTTGCGAATATATGTTTTAAAAGTAGTTTGAGCTGGTGCATAACGCAATGGGTCGGCACTATTTCGGTCGTTTATTCCAAATTGAATGAATACATAATCGCCTGTTTTTAATTGGTCGCGAACACCTGGCCAATTATTATTATAAAAACTCATTGAACTGGTTCCACCAACAGCTTTGTTAATAACTGTGACACCAGAAGTCGTGAAAAAATATTGTAACATTTGTCCCCATCCTTTGCGAGGAGAATATCCTTCGGTATAATCTTGTACTGTTGAATCACCAATAGTAAATACGCGTAATTGCCCCCAAAGTGGTGATGCTGTGAGTGAGACAAGAACAAGAAATAATGCGATAACTTTTTTTATTTTCATGATGTTTTATTTTTTTGTAAATAAATTCTTAAAAAAAACCTATCCTAGACTTTTACATCTAGGATAGGTTACTATTATTTAGAAATCTATTGTTTAATTATGTGAACTACAGCCGATTTATTCTCGGTATTTGTAACTTTTAACACATAAATTCCACTAGCCAAAACGCTAACATTTAAACTTGCAGAAGTCTCAGAAACAATTGTTGTTGGAACTAAAACAACGGTTCCATTTATTTGAGCAACAGTTACGGTGCTTATTGTACCTTCCGAAATCGAAACGGTAGCAGTCGATGAAACTGGATTTGGAGCTACCGTTGCAATAAGTTTTTGAGATTGAGGAGCAATCGTTGCAGCTATTTGACTTGAAGAAGATTCAATCAAAGCAATTTCTTCATTCGTAACATCCAATTTTATAGTACTACATGTTCCAGCTGTAGGATTAATACCAGTAATTGAAATATAATCAATATTAGCTAAACCATTTGCAGTATTTGCTTGTAGACGAATTAATCGAGTTCCAGCAGTAAGTGTAACCGTCGTAGCAACAGAATTTGACCATGTTGTCCATGCACTTGTACCGGGGAAACTTAATGAAGCAACTGCGCTAACTCCGTCAACTAGTACTTTACCGGTTCTATCAACAGTTGTTCCGTTTGCATATTTCCAAACTAAAGTATAAGTGCCAGTTGTTGGAACACAAATTTGCCAAGTAATTCCTGCATTTAATGCATTGTTGCTATTTGTAAATCCTGGACCTGTGAAACCTGCATTGTTATTATCAATTGTTCCATCATAACTATTGAAACCTGTTCCATTTTCTTGGATAGTTATAGTACTAATAACTGGATTATTAACCGTAACATTTACAGCGACTGATGTTGTTACAGCACCACTATTATCGGTTGCTTTGGCAGTAATAGTATAAGTTCCTGCAACAGCATCTGCAATAGTTGCAGTATATGGTGCAGTTGTAGCAGAAGAAATAAGTGTTATACCATTATAGAAATCAACTTTTGCAATAGTTCCATCAACATCGGTTGCATTAGCAGCAATTACTATTGTTGCAGGAGCAGTTAGTGTTGTTCCTGTTATAGGAGATGTTAATGAAACAGTAGGTGCTACATTTGGAGCTTTTACTGTTACAATATTAGCAGTACTAGTAGTAGTTGCACCACTATTATCGGTAGCAACAGCAGTTAAACTAATTGTTCCAACAGTAGTAGCTGTTATTATTGCGGTATAAGGAGCAGTTGCATCCGATGAAATAAGTGTTGTACCTTTATAGAAATCAACTTTTGCAATAGTTCCATCAACATCAGTTGCAGTCGCAGCGATTGCGATTGTTGCTGGTGCAATAAGTGTTGTTCCTGTTATTGGAGATGTTAATGAAACGGTAGGAGCTACATTTGGAGCTTTTACTGTTACAACAACAGCAGAACTTGTAGTTGTTGCTCCACTATTATCGGTAGCAACTGCAGTTAAACTAATTGTTCCAACAGCAGCACCAGTAATGGTTGCAGTATAAGGAGCAGTAGCATCAGATGAAATAAGTGTTGTACCATTATAGAAATCTACTTTTGTAATCGTTCCATCAGCATCAGTAGCTGTAGCAGCAATTGCTATTGTTGCAGGTGCAATATGAACTGTACCAGTTATTGGAGATGTTAATGAAACGATTGGCGCTACATTTGGAGCTTTTACCATTACAACAACGGCAGAACTTGTAGTTGTTGCACCTTTATTATCTGTAGCAACAGCAGTAATATTATATGTAGCAACAGCTGTACCAGTAATAGTCGCTGTAAAAGGTGCAAAAGCATCCGATGAAATAAGGGTTGTTCCATTGTAGAAATCAACTTTTGCTATGGTTCCATCAGCATCGGTTGCAGTAGCAGCGATAGCTATGGTTGCAGGTGCAATAAGTGTTGTTCCAGCTATAGGCGCAGTTAATGAAACAACAGGAGCTACATTTGCTACTGGAGTGCCACCAACTAAAACGATATTTGGTTTAGGGAATACGCC
>Ga0302288_1001363_pt1 | contig 15987 bp, 16 predicted proteins | sample III_Fen_N1_1_FD_194549 | JGI IMG/M metagenome (GOLD analysis project Ga0302288, IMG submission 194549) | Peat permafrost microbial communities from Stordalen Mire near Abisko, Sweden - III_Fen_N1_1 | ecosystem: Environmental > Terrestrial > Soil > Wetlands > Permafrost | place: Sweden: Abisko...
CTTATTCTATTGACTCCATCATTATCACAATACCTTAGCTACAATTTTCAACACTTTCGTCCCATCTTTTGTTAAAGCTCCAATAGTCCATGTACCGCTAACATAAGTACCACTTGAGTCATCAGATACCCAAGAATAACCCGATGGTAAAGCATCAGTAACTTTCACTCCTGTAGCTGCACTTGGACCATTATTGGTGGCAGTGATGGTAAATGTTACATTTTCACCTACTGTAGGAGTTGATTTATCAACATACCTAGTAACTATTTTGAATTTATATGTCTTTGAAATATATTGCTACAAAGATTTAGATATTTTGCTACAAAGATACAATAAAGATACAACATGTTTTTTGTAAAGTTAACTCATTGAGCTAAATTAATGTATTATAACTTTATTTGTGTATTAATTTTGTTATCTGTTAAATCCTTATGTCATTTACATGATAGATTTTCCTAAAAAAGAAAAGCCTGCTCCAACTTTGGAACAGACTTTTAAATTCTTATACTGCCGAATGCCTACTGTAAACTTCCGACTACTTCAAAACCGCTTAAACCCTATAATCTCTCTCACTTCGCGAATGGTTTTTGCAGCATTTTCTTGCGCTTTCTCTTTTCCCATCCTGGCTACTTTCGACACATAGTCTTCATCGGCTGAAATAGCTTTTATCTTTTCCCTGAAAGGTTCAGTAAAGTTAATCATATCTACAGCCAACTGCTTCTTCATATCACCGTAACGAATCTGGCAGGTATTGTATTGCTCTTCAAAAAAATTCAGCGTTTCGGGTGCAGAAACAACTTTCATCAACTGAAAAATATTCTGGATGGCTTCCGGCTTTGCCTGGTTTGGTTCAGTAGGTCCACTATCGGTAACTGCCTTCATCACTTTTTTACGAATAGCTTCCGGCTCATCAGCCAAAAATATAGCATTCCCCTCTCCTTCCGATTTTCCCATTTTTCCACTTCCGTTTAGTCCGGGAATTTTTACTAATTCATTCCCAAAGTTAAAAGCTTGTGGTTCTGGAAAATAATCCACATTATACATCCTGTTGAAGCGATTACCAAATTGACGCGTCATTTCCAAATGTTGTTCCTGATCTTTTCCTACAGGCACTTTAGTAGCACGGTGAATCAGAATATCTGCAGCCATTAATGTAGGATATGTCAATAATCCGGCATTAACGTTTTGTGGTTGCTGTCGGATTTTGTCTTTGAATGATGTACAACGCTCCAATTCACCAATATAGGCATTCATATTTAGGAAAAGATACAATTCGGCCACTTCAGGTACATCACTTTGAATATATAACGTAGATCTTTCGGGATCAAGTCCGGCTGCAAGGTATTCTACCAGTATCTGACGAACATTTCCATATAAATCGCCGGGAGTTGGATGTGTAGTAAGTGAATGATAATCAGCTATAAAAAAGTAGCAATTATGCTCGTTTTGCATACTAATAAAATTGCGCAACGCGCCAAAATAATTTCCAAGGTGAAGGTTACCTGTTGGCCTTATGCCACTGACTACTGTTTCCATTAAAAAAATTGAGGATTTATGAATTTAAATTTATGATTAAAGAATTGAGTTCATCTCAATTCTCATCTTAAATCTCTCACTATAAACTATAAACTGCCAACTATAAACTAATTATTCTATCGGAATAGTCCTCTTTATTCGTTGATCCAGCGAAGTAAGCGTTTCAGTGGTTGCGACACCCGGAATTTCCTGAATTCTTCCATTCAGCAATTCCATTAGATGTACATCGTTTTTGGCATAAAGCTTTATCAATATAGTATAGCTACCTAGGGTATATTGCGATTCTACAATTTCAGGGATTTTCTCCAATTCTTTTACTACTTCCTTATACATGGACCCACGCTCCAACGTTATGCCAATATAAGCGCACATTTGAAATCCAAGCATTTTAGGATTTACAGTATACCCCGAACCGGTTATGACATCGATATCTATAAGCCTTTGTACACGTTGATGTATTGCAGCCCGTGATACACCACACTCTTCGGCTACATCTTTAAATGGCATACGGGCGTTTTGGGTGATAATTTGCAGAATCTTACGGTCTAAGTGATCAATTTTTTCCATGACTTTTAATTTAATTATATCATATAGGCAGCAAAATTACATAATATAAATTGAAATTGAAATATTATTTCTACTAATATTAGAAATGTATGAATAAAAGATAGAATTATGTTTATTTTTACTGTCGTTTTGACAAAATAAAAGGGTCAACACTTCCTTATGTTGACCCTTTTAGCTATTTAAGTTTTGCAAATTTATTTTGCTGGTTGTTGCGCTTGAGGCATTTGAGGTGCCGTAGCTAATGGTTTTTCAATTGAAAGCAATTCAACTTCAAAAATCAATGCCGAGAAAGGTTTAATCTTTCCTTGTTCCTGAGTACCATATCCCAGTTGTTGAGGAATATATAATTTATATTTTGAACCAACAGGCATTAATTTTAGCGCTTCAGTCCATCCTTTAATTACCTGGTTTGCTTGCAATACAATTGGATCTTTTCCTACATTGCTGTCAAACTCAGTTCCATCAACTAACATACCTTTATAGTTTACCTTAACACGGTCAGTTTCAACCGGAAGCTTTCCAGTACCTTTTTTTATAACTTCGTATTGTAATCCGCTAGCAGTAGTGACTACGCCTGATTTTTTGGCATTTTCAGCTAAGAAAGTCTCTCCTGCTTTTTTGTTAGCTCCGTAAAGTTTTACAATTTTTTTCGTTTGAAGAAAAGTCATTGTTTTTGTCAAATATTCTTGAGCCTGAAGGGCATTCATTTGAATTTTTGAAGCTTTCATACCGTTTACAAGCCCTTGTTTGATTAAGTCAATATCCACTTTCAACGTAGAATCACCCATTAATCCTGCTTTAGTCTGATCTTTCAAAGAGGTACCAATTTTAGTTCCAAGTTCTGTAAGTTCAGTACTACCTTTTTCTACTTTACCGCTCAAACCTTCTTGAACTCCGGCTAATAATGCTTCAATTGATTTTTTAGCTGAGTCACCTTTGATATAGTAGTTTTTAATTCCATCACCATTGGCCAATCCGAATGCATAATTCAAACTATCAATTTGTGTTTTTAATGTAGGTGTTTCTGTTTTGTTGCTTATGCTATTGCACGAAGAAAAAGCAAATGCAGCTACGATAGCCACTGCTATGAATATATTCAGTTTTTTCATTTTTCTGTTTATTTTATTTTGATTGAACAATTATTTTGCTGGTTGTGGTGCTTCTTGTGGAGCTGATGGTTGAGCTTGTGCAGGTTGAGGTTGCGACATTTGTTGTTTTGTCATCTGCGCTTGTTGAATTTTCATCATTGCAACTTGAATAAATTCCTGAGCTTGCTTAGCTGTCATTCCTTTATCATATCCATTCAAAGCATTTACTAATCCTTGAATAATCAATTTTTGCTTGAAAGCAAGTGTTGAATCACCAAATAATCCTTTGGCTTTTTGCATTTTCAATGAGTTTCCAATTTGTACACCTAATTTATACATTTCATTTTTGTTGGGCGCGCTATAAGCTTTGTCCAACGCTTTCATTAATGCAACAATAGGTTTATCACTCGAATCAGTTTTTAAATAAGTGCTTCTGATACCATCACCATTAGCTAAACCGAGCGCATAGTTCAAACTGTCATTCTGATTTTTCAGAGTTGAACTTTTTGCTGAGTATTTGTTACACGATGCAAACATGAATATGGCAACCAAAGCTACCATTGTTAAAATACTTTGTTTTTTCATTTGATTTTCATTTTATAAATTATAATTATTTTTTTATCACGTTTATTTTTTCAATTTCTTTTTCGCTGTGATACCTTTTTTAATCACTTTTGGTTTTTCCACCGCTTTAACTTCCACTACCGGAGCTTCTTTGTATTGGTTTATACCCAGCAATTCCACCTCGAATATTAATGTTGCATATCCCGGAATTGCACCGTTTCCTGCTCCTTTTTCGCCATATCCGAGTGTGTATGGAATCACAAATTTGTATTTGGAACCTACCGACATTAATTGAACGCCTTCTGTCCAACCCGGAATTACTTGATTCAGTGGAAATGAAATCGGTTCGCCTCTATCAACTGAACTGTCAAATTTAGTTCCATCAATTAAATAGCCGGTATAATGCACTTTTACGGTATCAACTGCAGCCGGTTTTGGACCATCTTTAGCTACTAAAACCTGATATTGTAAACCGCTTGCGGTGGATTTTACGCCTTCTTTTGTTTTATTCTCTGCTAAATATTTTTCATTGGCTACTTTCTTGGCTTCAGCATCTATTTTTTGAACCTTGGCAATATAATTATTGAAAAATTCAGTGGCAACTTCAGCATTCAGTAATGTTGAATCGCCCTTCATGGTTGCACTGAATCCTTTAATAAGTAAATCAATGTTTGATTTTCCTCCAGGAATTCCTTTCAAATTTTTGGCAAAATCCAATCCTACATTCATTCCCAACGCGTAACTCATGGAGTCCACCTCATTAGTCAATATTTTTACTGGAACAATTACGGGTAGCACCTTCGGCTTAGTATCCTTAGCATAAGACGATACAAGAACACTACATGCAACAGTAAAAACTAAAATTGTTTTTCTCATTTTTTAATGGTTATTTTATTTATCTAATTATAAACTACTTACTATAAAGCAACAAAACGACCCCTAACCCCTAAAGGGGAATAAAAATAGTACCGTCTCGTATTGTTATATTTAATTTTTTGATTGGTATTTCCAATCTGTTATGCTATAAACTACTTACTATAAACTGCCAACTATAAACTAAACAATGTCTAGCAATTCTACTTCAAATATTAAGGTGGAATGAGGTGCTATGGATTGTCCGGCACCTTGTGCTCCATAAGCTAAATCAGACGGAATAAATAGTTTCCATTTTGAACCTACCGGCATTAATTGTAAAGCTTCCACCCAACCACTAATTACCTGTGTAACACCAAAGGTAGCTGGTTCACCACGATTTACAGAGCTATCAAAAACAGTTCCGTCAATCAACATACCATGATAATGTACTTTTACCGAATCTGAAGCAGTTGGCGTTGAACCTGTTCCAGCAGATATTACTTCATATTGAAGACCGCTTTCCAGGGTTACCACTTCTGCCCGCTTGGCATTGGATGCTAAAAATGCTTTACCTTCACGTTGAGCTTGTTCACTTACTTTAGATTGTAGTTCCTGAAAAAAATCATTGATTACAGTTTGAGCTTCCTGATAACTTATTTCAGGTTGTCTTTGCTCCATTACATCTTGAATTCCTTTTGCAATTTGTTCATAGTTTAATGATTTTACTCCACTTCCTAACAGATTGTTACCTAAACTTAAACCCAATGCATAACTTACTTTTTCCATAAATATTAAAAGACCCCTAACCCCTAAATGGGGATTAAATTACAATTATAAATTTTTGAAAATCTAATCAGATTCCCCTTTAGGGGTCAGGGGTCTTTTAGAAATTCGCAAAAAACGTTGCAAAGATAGCTGATTTGTTGGAGAATAGGGTGTTAATAATATAAAATTTATCGGGAAGACACTACAATTGGTAATTTTTGTTGTTTCCGGACTCCTGTTTGCGCATTAAACATTTCAAAATAAAGCACATAAACTCCCACATTTGCATTTTTACCCGTGTCGGTTTTTCCATCCCACGTCAGAAATCCTTCGCTTGATAGCAAAATATTTGATGCTAATTGATAAACCTTTACTCCTACTGCATTAAAAATTATTGCATTGGCCACATAACCGTTTGCATCTGTTATGTAACGAATTAAACATACATCATTTACACCATCATTATCCGGCGAAAATGCTTCTGGATCAGCCCAAACAAGTTTTGCTGGCTGATTTTGCTGGCTTATATCCCGATATTGTGAATTTTTATATCCCGGTGTTCCATAGTTTACTTCCGAAGCAGCCGAATGCCACGATTCTATATTTTGTGTAGGCAAATTTGGGTTTATACGCTCTAATGCCACTCCTTTTGGATTTTTTACCAATGCATGATGCCACTTTACATTGTAGTTTAGCTCGTCATATATCGTATCTTTGGAGGCATTAGTCAAAACAAGTGTAGCAGTCTCATTATTTAGCGAACTCCAACCGGTATTCACAATATTACTTTCTGCCGGACAATGGTGATATTTCCTAACTTTTACAGCATCCGAAGTGAGTGCAAGGTAACTGTGAGGCAATAGTTGTGTTTTATCAGGAATCTTATTTCCGGTATTTAAAGTGCCATCCGTTTTACGTGTGGTAAAAATTAATCCTGAAACATCCAACAGTTTTTCCGACTTATTATAAATCTCAACATATTCGGCCGAGCTGTCCGGATTTTCAAACATAACTTCATTGAAAACCAAATCACCTTGAGCAATAGGCTCTGATAGGCCAATAGTTCGATTAGTTTCAGTCAAGGCATTACCGGCTAAATCTTTAAGACCAGCAAATTGAAGATTGTATAATTTGCCTCGTTCAAAATTGTTTCCGAAAGTCAGATCTATTGTCTTTTTATCGGGCGAAATCAATCGGGAAGCAGGACTTCCAATCCCTTGATCAACCACAAAAGTTGAATTGTCAAAATTCATGGCTTCCGAAAAACCAAGACTTAATTTAGCTGGAAGCACCAAACCAAGTGAAATTAGAGTCGGAATAGTTTTATCGAGAGCTTTTGTACCTGTAACAAGTATATCATCAAAATAATAGTTTGAGCCTGTAGTAGAAGTATTTGAAAATAACAATCCAAAATAACTACTGCTGGTAATAGCATTATTTTGAACTCTTCCTTCGAGAACAAAATCACTTTCTGAACTAAGTTTACTATATAATGCAAAATTTCCTTGAGCATCGCGCGTTACCCTAACTCTCAGTTCAACAGTACTTCCATCCGTTCGTTTATCAGCTCCATCAATAATTTTAGTCTTTTTTGTCCCTTCCTGAACGAACAAGGATACTTCATCGTTTGTTCCACCAACCTGAACGTAATACCCGTTACAACCAGAGGAAAGGTCTTTATTATCGGAAGCAAGATAAATACAGGCATAATTGGAAGCCGAAGTCGGATAAGTAATTTTCACCCAACACTCCCACGTAGCATTATCAAATGCTTCTGAAGGAGTGAAAAGATACGAAACAGAAGTAGTTGGCGCTTGCGATTGAAGCTGAAAAAGGTTATTCACAAAGAAATTAGCTGTAGTACCTGTCCAATTTGGGTTATTTATAAAGTTTCCATCCGAAAAACTTTCATTTACTTGTCCAATGCAAAATATTGGCAGAATTAGCATAAAAAATAAGACTGATTTCTTCATAATACGTTGTAAATCTATTAAAATGGATTACTTTTGCAGTCAATTAACCCCGACCCATAAAGGGCATTGTTGTTAGTTTTTTCTTTTAAAATGCAAATATAAAAGTTTTTTTGCAAACTGATGAATACAGCAATTATTTTTTTATAAAACACAAAAAAGCAATATAAACGAGAATAGTTTTTTAACCATGCTAACTAACTCCCCTTTAGGCTTCGGCGTGAGCTCAGTCGAACGGGGTTGGTGGTAGCATCTTTTTATTTTATCACAATGAGAGTAGCAATTGTAGGCGCCAGTGGCGCCGTGGGCCAGGAATTTTTGCGTGTGTTGGCCGAACGCAATTTCCCATTGACAGAGCTGGGTCTTTTTGGCTCAAGTCGCAGTGCGGGTAGTGTTTATGAGTTCAAAGGTGAAAAACTCACCGTCAAAGAGCTTAAACACGGCGATGATTTTAAACCGTTTGATTTAGTATTCACCTCAGCTGGTGCAAGTATATCCAACCAATTTGCCGAAGATATTACCAAGTTCGGTGCAGTTATGATTGATAACTCATCTGCTTTTCGTATGGATACCGATATTCCATTGGTAGTGCCCGAAGTAAATGCTGCCGATGCTAAAGATCGTCCGCGGGGCATTATTGCCAACCCAAACTGTACTACTATTCAAATGGTGGTGGCATTAAAAGCCATTGAAAACCTGTCGCATATCAAACGGGTTCATGTTTCCACTTATCAGGCGGCTTCGGGTGCAGGTGCGGCGGCCATGGACGAACTGGCTTTGCAGTACAAACAAGTATTGGCTGGCGAAGAAGTTACTGTAAGCAAATTTGCATACCAATTGGCGTATAACCTTATTCCGCAAGTGGACGTATTTACCGACAATGGGTACACCAAGGAAGAGATGAAAATGTACCACGAAACACGTAAAATCATGCACTCCGACGTGGAAGTTAGTGCGTTGTGTGTTCGTGTACCTGCATTACGTGCTCACTCCGAAAGTGTTTGGTTGGAAACTGAGCGTCCGGTTAGCGTGGAAGAAGCTCGTGCTGCATTTGCAGTAGCTCCGGGTGTGGAAATGATCGACAATCCTGCTGAAAAGAAATACCCAATGCCATTGTTCCTGTCAGGAAAAGACCCTGTTCACGTAGGACGGTTACGCAAAGATATTTCAAATCCAAACGGACTAACCTTCTGGTGCGTTAGCGACCAAATCAAAAAAGGTGCTGCACTAAATGCTGTTCAAATAGCAGAATACCTGATTGCCGAAGGCGATATCAAGTAATTGACAATTTGGTCATTTACTATTTAAATATAAAACCCTGATTTCGAAGTTTCGAAATCAGGGTTTTATATTTAAATAGTAAATGGTAAATGATTAAATAGTAAATGATAATTATTTTCCTGAATTCACTTCCACTCCGTACATATTGTCATTGATCTTCACATTTTTCAATGTCACTTTTCCTATGTAATTCATCACATTTTCTTTGGCTACTCCTTCAAATACACAATTCGAGATGAGAATATTATCCACACAGGTAATACCTTTGATGCCATCAAGCCATAAAGCATAAGCTGATTTTTTGGATGTAACATTCTGAAGATAAACATTTTTTATCTCAGGAATAAATTTTCCTTCCCCTTCGCCTTTGATATTATAATTGCAGTTTATTGATAAAACAGCATCTTTTACCTCGCCCACTTTTATATTTCGAACATACACACCATCAGTAATACCTCCCCGACTGTTATTTGTTTTTAACCGTATCGCACGATCTAATTCAGGACTACTCATCTCACAGTTTTCCACAAATATATTTCTACTACCACCCGATATTTCACTGCCAATAGACACACCACCATGACCCATCCGCATGTTGCAATTTCGTACTATCACATTTTCAATCGGTGCATTTTCACGGCGTCCATCATAGTCACGACCTGATTTCAATGCAATACAATCATCACCCGTATTAAAAGTGCAATTTTCAATCAGTACGTTTTTGCACGATTCCGGATCACAACCATCATTATTGGGACCTTCCGAGTTTACAGTCACATTACGCACTATCACATTTTCCGACAATAACGGATGCAATACCCAAAACGGCGAGTTGATAATTGTAAAATCTTCAAACTTTATATTTTTACAACGAATAAAACTAATAAACTGGGGACGTAGATAAAACCCTTCACCAAATTGCCGTTTGTCAACCGGAACTTGCTTATCATTATACTTTTTAAGCTGTGGTCGGCTTTTGGCATCAAGTTGGCTCGGTGTGCCTTTTACATACCCCATTTGTGTTGATCCACACCATGGCCACCAGTTTTTCACACTTCCCTGTCCATTCAGCGTTCCTTTGCCGGTAACTGCGATATTAGTTTGCCCATTAGCATATATAAACGGACTGTAATTGTAGCAGTCGTCTCCTTCCCAACGGGTTCGCACCACAGGCAGGTAATCTTTCGGATCGGTGCTGAAACGCAAAATCGTATTTGCTTCAATATGCAGATTTACATTACTTTTCAGGTGTATGGCTCCTGTGAGATAATCTCCTTTGCTTATCAACACCTGCCCGCCACCATTGGTGCTACATTTATCTATAGCTGCTTGAATGGCTTTAGTATTTTTTGTTTTGCCGTCGCCTTTTGCTCCAAAACTCACTACATTATATACCTTATTCGGAAATTTGGGTTCCTTAATCGTTGCAAGAATTTTCTCTGTTTTTTGCCAAGGAGAGTCAGTCACAGTCTGACTAATTCCGTTTAAACTGAAAACGCTCAAAAACAAAGTCAATAAGGGTACAAAGGACTTCATAATCTTATATTTTAAACGTGCGATTTTAAAATGAATATTTTATCGGTACAAATATAATCGACTACAAGTCTTAGCCAGGTGGATTTATCTACTTAAATGGTGGAAAATATAGAGGTTAGAGATAATTTTCAGGTATGGATATAAATTATTCGGGTTTCGGGTTTCGCGATTTTTAATCGCGGTTATTATTACTCAGGTATTATAACACAAGTATTATAACGCGATTGCAAATCGCGAAACTCTGTTCAATACCTTTTGCGGGCAGAAAATAATTTTATTCCTTATAAATGGCTTCCAATCCCTCAATATCCAGCAGATACCGGGCTATCCTACCATCGCCGTAATCAGTTGATTCTATCTGCGCAAATTCCGTAAGTAACAGTTCCTGTTCCGAAGCGTTAAATGCCATATCGGCCATTTTGAAAAGCACGTTATTTTCCTTTCCTATGTGCGCCCGCAATAACTCCACATAACCCTCCAAATTCATATAAATATCAGGTAAAACCGATTCATCGCCCGTTTTGTACTGTGCAATTGCTTCGCTCATTCCTTTTACAAATTGCCGTCCCTGGGCATGATCGTGAAGCATCACCGATACCGGTCCTTGCTCGGTCGAAAATCCTTTTTGTACCATAAGCGGGAAAAGCAGGTTTTCTTCTTTAGCATGATGGAAACCATCGGCATAGTTTTTTATCAGAGTTACTACCATTTCCATATCAGTAATATCGGTAGCAAGAGTCATAACCATTCGTTCCATCACATCAATCAACCGCAGGATATATACATGGTCATTTTCAAGGTTTTGAGTTGCTGTTTTCATTGTGAATGTTTTATTGTAAATAACTATTGACCTGTAAATTTAAACAACCGTATTATTAGATTTCTCACTTCGTTCGAGATGACATTCAGCCTTTTTAGTCTTGTCATTCTGAGCGAAGAGAAGAATCTTATCTTTTATCTGACAAGAGTACTTTTATACAACTAAATTGTTGAAGTATAATTATAACTAAAAACACCTCTTTTTGTTCAATTTCTCAAACAATCCAGTTCCAGTCATGAACGCGTACCTTGGTTTTATTTCTGTTTTTTATTTACTTCCAATCTGGCTTTGGTCATACGTTCACTAATCCCTCCTTCGTCCAAAAATTCACGTTCCAGTTTCTTAATCTGTTGTGCCAGTAAATAAATAGTAACGTTTGTCAGGCTGTAAAGTACTTTGGCTGCCACTTCCGGATTATCGCTTTCAATGCCTTTGCGAAAGGTTTCGTATGTCTAATTGGATGTGCGGTGTTTTTTGGTTAGTTCTGCATAATAAGGATGGGTCATATCCCAAAAAGTAAGCCCACGAACGTTGATCAAGTTTTGATAATCCTTTCTCAACTCGTCCAACGATGCTCTGGCCACATTGGTTAGAAATATCTCGGTCTTCTTCGAAGTTCCCGAAGCCATGCTCCCCTCCAGTATATTTTGCTGCCCCGACCGCGCCGCCTGAATCATTTGGTCATACGTTCGGTCGAATTTGCTAACCCATTTCTCACAAAACCTATTGGTTCCAAGAAATATAATTTCAGCTTTCTGAAAAGTAATCAGGTTTTCATAACCACCGTGCTTTGGAATAAAACCATCTTCATTGTACTGCTTGTCCATGGCTTTTTTATTTTAGTTGTTTATTTCTCCTTTTTGTGCGACTTTGGGAACACTTATGACCGCTGTGCAACGCTCAACAACGTCGCAAAAGTCGCTAATGTCCCCCAAAAGATTAGCTCCTATCCCCTGAATATCTTTTGAAAATGATAATCCAAAAACTCAGGCGAAGGAAGAAACTTATCGGGTAACATTATCGGTTTATTTTCATAAGCAATAAAATTGCTCTCAAGGGCAGGGTTTACACCTTTCCTCTTTTTGAGCTCAGAAGAAAGAACTAAAGTATAATCATCAGGCGAAATGGCAATCAATCCACTATCAAAAGCTCTATCATGCAAGGCATTTAAACAAAGCCCATTCATCGGGTTCAGCCTGTTTTTATCATCCTTACTCCATGGCACAATATGGCTGGCAATTAGAAGTTCGGGATTCTCGATGCCCGTTATACAACAACGGCTATTGTAAGTTGCCAATACCACAGTTCTAAAAATCGATTGATTTACCCTTGTTTTCACCAATCTTTCTTTTTCAAGACCATCTTTTGGCAAATTAGTCAGGTCAATATGATTAATTTTCTCGATGGTAGAATGGCTCTTATTCGCCAATAAAGTCTCACTCTGAATCAAAGTTGTATCCCAATTCTGATAAAACTCATCCCAAATCTCTTTATCTAATTTGCTTGCATTTGATGCCCCTTTTATTCCTCTTTCTTTTAAGCTAGGGTCGAAACTCGCTAAATTCCCAAGTTTAAATGTAACCGAAGATGGTGTTCTACCAATAAGATTTGCAAATTCAATAATCATCGGATTACGATGATGCATCTTTCCAAAAGGTATTTTGCAATAAAGATTTATCGCTAAAATAAGCTCTTCTCTTGTCCAAAGTTGTTGACCTTCTTTCACAATAAAATATGTTTAGGTTCTTACCATATTGTCTCGCTATGCTAATATACCTAATAATCTTTTAGATATCTTGACTTGTAATTGTAATTTAAAAAATTGGAGTTATTGGTTAGCTATAAAGACTCTAAAGTTTTCACTAAATAAGCGCCTCTGTATTATTAATTAGCCTCTTTACAATAGCAAAGTCTCTATATTCATCTTCATTCATCTCTTTTAAACCACAAAGGTATATAATCCTATCATATAATGCTTTATTGAAATCAATAAAGACTTTATGATATCCTGTATCGGTTTTTTCAATTTTTAAATCATCAAATGAAAGTGTAAATCCTTTTTCTGAATTAAAAAGAACATTAACTACTATTTCTTCATTTAGCAGTATTGGAGAAGCATCATTTGGCTCAATTTGACTTAACTTAATGTCAAACTCCATAGCTTTCATTTGTTCTTTTAAAATAATACTTTTTGATACTTTACCTGTAGAAGAACTTCTTTTATGGACAATCAAGTTTTCTAAAATCCCAATATCATCTTTACTTATTTGCCTAACAGGTAATAATTTTTTCTTTTGGAGATTTACAATTGGACTTATATAAACTTTTTTCAAAGATTCTTTATCAAAATACCCAATTTTGTAAGACGAACCAACAGATTTCATTTTAGCTAATGGCCTAAATATCTCATTTATTTCTTCTTCCTCATATTTCTTTTTTAAAAGCTCTATATCTTCATCTGAAAGTGGATTCGTGAAAATCTCATCATGATATTTAATTATTATATTCGCTTTAAGCTTTAATAAATCACTACTCTCTCCTTGTCTATGTAGATAATCATTGGCAATTGAAAATTTGAAGCTCCCAAATGCTGAATTTGTTATTATGGGATTAACCAAATCTTGAAATTGAAGAGCAGCAGATTCAATATCTGCAAAAATCTGTGATCCTATTTTAGATATACCTTTAAAGGATGTGATAGCAAATGCTTTTAAAGATTTCAAATAATTTTCAGAAAAATCATGGAATGTTTCCAATGAAATTGCAGTGCCAAATTTTGGTAATACTGGTTCCAGAGTATAATGAATACTCCTTTGCCTCATTGCTGTTAGATAACCAAAATTTTGACTTACTGTTTTCACATCTATACTTTTTAAGGCTAATGAGAATTCTAAAGCTTCATTTAATTGGGTCTTAATTAAATCATCATTTAAATGCAAAAGACCAAAAAATATAAACTTTTGAGATTCTTCTATTAATCCTGCCTTTAAATTCAGAAAAGCAGCGCTCCTGATTAAAACACTTCTAGTAGGTTCTAATTCTGGTTTATCAAAATAGTATTCTGCAACCTGACTTTCCAGTACAGCAGCTTGTGCATATAATTCATAGGCAGTGTCTTGATCACCAGTTTTTGAAGCTTGTTTTGCTTTGAAAGACAAATCCATTGCTTGTTCATGTAATACTTTAGGTTTCATTGGTGCACCTCCTTAATTGTCTTTGGTTGACTAAATAAAGTTACTATTACAGATGATTCTTCATCTTTTCTTGTACCTCTATTAATTTGGTCGTGTTTAATTTTTACGCGCCCAATAAGAGTATTAGTTCGTGATTCTTCAAGAACACCAGATACTTCAACATAGTGTGGACCTTCTAAAAAATTAAGTTCATCATCTGTTGGTTCGACTTTCATAAACCGATAATCTACTCCTTCACCAATCTCACTTTGTTCCACATAACTATAATCTTTTAAAACTGACATTACAAACATTGCCATAGCCACTCCACCTTGATTTGCAGCCTCTGTCATTTCTTTCATTGCTGCCTTAGAAAAATTTGAATCCCAATTTAATTTGGCCGTTTTAACTTCACCATCTATTGCAAATTCTATATCTGCATTTGAATTCGGATGAAATTTATCTAAAGCTACGGCTGCCCATTGGTTTTGACAAACAAGTTGTTCGTTTGTTGGCCCTTTTAATTTTAATACTGTCTGATTTAGATTATAAATTTCCATTATATTAATTGTTATATTAGCAATTTTATAAATTCATCTTCATTGTAGGATGTGAAAAATTATGGAAATGCATATTAATCGACAAAACTACAAATTCCCTTTCACATTTCCTATTGAATCATTAACTTTTTTATTTTGGACTTATAATTAGTATCGGATTTGAGTTTAAACTAACCAAAAAATCTATACTCAATTACATATTAGGTTCAATATTCAATAGTTTTTATTGTCATTGCTTTTTATTATTACTTCTTTGCATTACAAATTCAAAACTACATTTATCTGATAAGCAAATATGATGTTGAGTTTGCTCAAGTGTTGAAAATAAATCTAATGTGATCTCAGTCCTTGCACCACATTTAGGACAAGTTGTTGGTTGATCCGAGAATGTATAAACATCAAAATAATCTATCATATTAAATTCTATTTATAAATTGCAGGTCTTTCTGCGACATAGCTTTTTGCTCTCTTAAAGCCTTTATTCTGCTTCCAATTTTTTGTTTTATTTCCATATTGCAAATCTCTTAATTTGTTGACTATAATTCAAAGACTATCCGCAACAAAATGTTATAATTACATATTGATTTAAAGAATTTACACCGTCTTACATTTCCAAGGGAAAAAACAACTTACAAAAAACCGGAAAACCCATCGATTAAAATCTTAAATAATCTTAACGCCACTTTTTTTGGAATAAATACAAAAAATTCACGCAAGCCGTTTTAACTACGATTTTATTATAAAATAATCACCTACTTGAAGCATCAAACACCGGCAACAAAGACTTAATTTTTCTTAAATTGAGCAGCATCAATATTTGTAATAATTAGGAAAATTATTAGTTTTGTCACATGTTAATTACTCGTACAACAAACGTGTTTACAACGTGTTTCGTGTACATTAACTACAAATAAATCTATCTCCTAACAATTTAATTCTTATCGAAAATGAGCGCAACAAAAGAAACCGGACATCAAGTCAACATCGACAGCCTGGATCAAATGATTGTTATTCTAAAGGGATTCGGAGCAAAGTACAATCCGACTAACAACGACATCTCAATCATGAATCTGGAGCAAATCCTTACCAATTCACGGGCTTCCCAGTCAGGACTCCATGAAGCAAAACAACCTTATACGGCAGCAGGCAATGCACGCAAAGATGCATTCCAACCGCTGGAATCTTTGGTAACCAGGGCATTGAATGCATTGATTTCAACAAAAACATCGGAACAAACCGACAAATCGGCCAAAGCGCTGGTTCGTAAAATTA
>Ga0302288_1001364_pt1 | contig 15980 bp, 17 predicted proteins | sample III_Fen_N1_1_FD_194549 | JGI IMG/M metagenome (GOLD analysis project Ga0302288, IMG submission 194549) | Peat permafrost microbial communities from Stordalen Mire near Abisko, Sweden - III_Fen_N1_1 | ecosystem: Environmental > Terrestrial > Soil > Wetlands > Permafrost | place: Sweden: Abisko...
TGCGCTGTACATAATTTGTTATTTATTTGGTTTGTATTTTTCAATTTTAATAACCGTTTTATCTTCTTTCGGGGAATTTGTACTACAACTTCCACCCGGACAAGTGATATTAAATATAGCTTGCGATGCTAATACTATTCCCGCAAACAGATAAATAATTTCTTTGTTGTAGAAATAGGCGATTCCCAAAGCACCTGCAATTACTAACCGAATAATACGTGTTGCTCCCCAATTCTTAAAATAATTTTTAATTTGTGCCATGTTCTTTCTTTTTAAACATATCTAATAGTAAATACCCCAGAAATGCCCCGTAAATAATGCTGATGTATGGATTTGACGTGATTGGGCATGTGCCACTTGCGCAACCTATAAAATGATAATAGACAAACCCACCGATTCCTCCAATTAGTACTCCGATAATTTTCAAGAGATTCTTTTTGATAATTTCTTTCATCTTATATGGATTAATTTGAATTTGTAATAATGTATATATAAACATGTATTCATGTATCACTATAAACAATTTGGCTTATATGCAATTACAAGTACGAATGCATTCCAGGATCTGAACTATTTGTCTGTTCTTTAGAGAGTAATAACAATTCTTTCCATCTCTCCTGCAATTCAGGATTCCTTTAGCCCGCATGTCTGTCAGGTGATGTGAGAGCAAGGACTGTTCACATTGAAGTTGCTCACCCAGTTGTGAAACATTTAATTCTTCCTGTTCCGAAAGCAATGAGATTACACACAAGCGTGTCCCATTTGAAATTGCTTTCAGTGTGTAGGCTGCTTCATCCATTTTTAGTATATCTTGTTTTCCGATCATATTATAAACTTTCTGCAAAAGTATGAACATATATTCATATATCAATTATATTTTGATTTTTTTAATAAAACAAATGACAAAATAGAAAATGATAAAAAAATTACATAGTTTACAACCATTTTGAATGCTAATTTTAAAGAATAAAGTATCTTTGTAAGCTAATTTTCAAATAATGAGTCATTCGACAACCAGAATATGTGAGGATTTTATTTCCGAATTAAATATCGTCATCGGCAGTCAAAAAGCTGAAAGTGTCTTTGTTCTTACGGATGAAAACACCCAAAGACTTTGTTTACCAACCTTAATGCTTTCCCAGAAATTAAAAGGCTGTCACTTTATTACCATTCCAAGTGGTGATGAGCATAAGAATATCGATTCAGCTGTAGAGATATGGAAGTATCTGAGTGAAAATGGTGCTACCCGTAAATCGTTGATGATTAATCTGGGGGGTGGAGTAATTACTGATATAGGAGGATTTACGGCTTCTACCTTTAAACGTGGAATACGGTATATCAATGTTTCGACAACCTTATTGGGTGCAGTGGATGCTGCAACCGGTGGAAAAACAGGAATTAATTTTTTAGGCCTGAAGAATGAAATAGGGGTATTTGCTCCCGCTGAGAGTGTTTTAATCAATGTCGACTTTTTCAGAACACTGGACGATAAGAACATCCGTTCAGGGTTTGCCGAAATGGTAAAACATGCACTGATTGATTCCAGTGAGGAATGGGAAAATGTGTTGAAGTTTAATCTGGAAACAATTGATTTTGGAAAATTGAAATTGTTGCTTGATAGGACAATTCGCATTAAAGAACGTATTGTAGAAAAAGATCCCTTTGAAGCAAATATACGGAAAGCCTTGAATTTAGGACATACTTTTGGCCATGCATTTGAAAGCTGGTCGTATAAAACAGGTAAACCTGCATTACATGGTTATGCTGTTATGTGGGGATTGCTTTGTGAATTATATTTGTCTTTTATCAAACTTGATTTTCCAAAGGATGAATTGCTTCGGTTGAAGTATCTAATAAAAGAGTATTATGGTACTTTTGAGTTTAGTTGTAAAGAATATGATTCGCTTTTTGAATTAATGACACACGACAAAAAAAACGATTCGAAAGAAATTAATTTTACGTTGCTCGCAGGTGTTGGTGATATTCACATCAATCAGACAGCCACAAAAGAAGAAATTTTTGAATGTTTTGATTATTACCGGGAAGGATAAACACGATTTACTATTTAAACATTTACGATTTACAATTTGTAGAAAGTAAATTCAGTATTGAAGATGTTCTGATACATCAGGCATTTGAATCCTGAAAAAACTATATAACTATGAAAAAGACTTTGATAATAGGGGCAAGTAGCAATCCTGAACGATATTCCTACCTCGCTGCTGAACGATTGTTAGCTCATGGTCATGATATTGAAATGTTAGGTAAACGACCGGATGTGATTTTCAATAAAACGATTAATACCCAGAAGAAACCCTTTAACGACATTGATACTGTTACCCTGTATCTTTCTTATGACTTTCAGACGGAATATTATGATTATATACTATCTTTAAACCCTAACCGGGTGATCTTTAACCCCGGCACTGAAAATCCTGAATTGGAAATCTTGTTGAATAATAACAATATTCAAACCGAAGAAGCCTGTACATTGGTTTTGCTCAGATCGGGTCAGTATTGACTGACTGGTTTTAATGTTTAAATTCATAAAATTGAATTTAAACGACCTTTTAATTTTTTAATCTCAACTTATACAGAAATATGAAGATAGCATTAATCGGATACGGCAAAATGGGAAAGACCATTGAACGGATTGCCCGTGAACGCGGACATGAAATTGTATCTATTATTGATTTGGACAATAAAGAAGATTTTGATTCGGCAGCCTTTAAAAGTGCCGATGTAGCTATAGAATTCACCGCTCCCCAAGTGGCTTTGAGTAATTATCGACGTGCTTTTGCATCCGGAGTTGCTGTGGTTTCAGGAACAACAGGCTGGACAGAACAACTTCCACAATTGAAAGAAGAAATAAAGGCCGGTAATAATACCTTGTTCTGGTCTTCAAATTTTAGTTTAGGTGTCAATATATTTATGGCCGTAAACAAATACCTCGCTTCAATTATGAATCAGTTTCCAGATTACAATGTGGAAATGACTGAAGTACATCATACACAAAAGCTGGATGCTCCCAGTGGAACTGCCATTACCCTGGCCGAAGGAATCCTTGAAAACATAGATAGAAAGAATATATGGGTAAAAGAAACCGAGACAAAGCCCAATGAAATGGCTATCAAGTCTATTCGAAGAGGGCAGGTTCCCGGTATCCATACTGTTTCCTACGATTCGGAAGTTGACACTATAACCATAACGCACGATGCTAAGAGTCGTGATGGATTTGCTCTTGGAGCAGTGATTGCTGCTGAATTTACGGCAGGGAAGAAAGGTTTTTTGGGCATGGAAGACTTGTTGAAGTTTTAATATTTATAATTCACAATTTATAATTCAGAATCAAAAATGAGTGCAGAAAAACAAATGTCCCGTTTCCAACGACCGCTGAAACAATGGATAAAATGCAGCGTATGGAGCTTAATTTACATTTTATTTATTGCGTGGGTTGGTAATTATTGGTGGCTTCTGGGCCTTCCTGTCGTATTCGATTTGTTTATAACCGGTTACATTCCATGGACATGGTGGAAAAGTACTAAAAATAAGGCATTACTGGGCGTAATGGGATGGGTTGACGCCATAGTTTTTGCATTGGTGGCGGTATACTTCATCAATACGTTTTTATTTCAAAATTATCAAATCCCTTCATCTTCGTTAGAGAAGAGCTTGCTTGTCGGTGATTTCCTCTTTGTGAGCAAAGCAAGTTACGGACCACGCGTACCGAATACCCCCCTTTCTTTTCCATTGGTTCAGCATACTTTTCCTCTGTTGAATTGTAAATCATTTATTGAACATCCTCAATGGGAGTATCATAGGTTGAAGGGTTTCGATACGGTCAAACGAAATGATATTGTGGTCTTTAATTTCCCGGCAGGTGATACTGTGGCGGTCAAACAGCAAAATCCGGATTATTATTCCTGGTGTTATTACCGGGGACGGGATGTTGTCAATAATAACAAAGACGAATTTGGAGATATTGTTTATCGTCCGGTTGATCGTCGGGAAAATTACGTGAAACGTTGTGTGGCAATAGCCGGCGACTGGATGGAAGTGAAAAACAATCAGGTATTTATAAATGGAGTAAAGCAAGAAAAAATCCCGGGATTACAATATAATTATTTTGTTCAAACGGATGGAACTATGTTGAAACCTGATTTATTAGATGAATTGAACATCAGCAAAGATGATATTAAACTGTATAATGATGGTCAGTTAATACAGGAATTTGCTTCTATTGGGTTAAATGCAAAATTACCCATCTATCATTTCCCATTGAATGAGGAATCTTATACTAAATTGCAAAAAACAGCAGGAGTTACTAAAATAGTTATTGAGGCCTCCGACAAACCAGGTGACGTTTTCCCTCTTGGTGGTCATAAAAGCTGGTCGCGCGATAACTACGGACCAATTTGGGTACCTAAAAAAGGGAACAGAATACTCCTTAATGCTTATAATCTACCGATATATGCAAGAATTATTACCAACTATGAAAAAAATAAACTTGATGTAAAAAATGGTGTGATTTATATTAACGACAAGCCAGTCAAAACATATCAGTTTAAGATGGATTATTACTGGATGATGGGCGATAACCGTCACAATTCAGCTGATTCACGTTATTGGGGATTTGTGCCTGAAGATCACATTGTGGGTCGTCCGGTCATGGTTTGGTTATCGTTGGATAAAGATAAAGGTTGGTTTAGTGGTAAAATTCGCTGGAGCCGCTTCTTTAAAAATGCAGAAAGATAAAATCCAATAAAGTATTTAAAGCAGACTATGGATGCTCCAAAACATAATATAAGTTTTCAACAACCCCTTAAACAATGGATAAAATTCAGTGTTTGGAGCTTAATATACATATTATTTATTGTGTGGGTTGGAAATTATTGGTGGCTGTTAGGTCTTCCTGTAGTGTTCGATTTGTTTATTACCAATTACATTCCCTGGGCCTGGTGGAAGGATACTAAAAATAAGTCCTTGTTGAGTGTCATGGGTTGGGTGGATGCCATAGTATTTGCATTGGTAGCAGTGTATTTTATCAATACTTTCCTGTTCCAGAACTACCAGATTCCTTCTTCATCGCTGGAAAAAAGCTTATTGGTGGGTGACTTCCTGTTTGTGAGTAAGGCTAGTTATGGTCCGCGTATTCCAAATACACCACTTTCTTTTCCATTAGTTCAACATACATTTCCATTGTTAAATTGTAAGTCTTTTATTGAAAACCCACAATGGGATTACAAACGCATGAAAGGTTTTGATACCATTAAACGAAATGATATTGTTGTTTTTAATTTTCCAACAGGTGATACTGTTGCTTTAAAACAGACTAATCCGGATTATTATACCTTATGTCATGATTATGGGCGTAATGAAGTTAATAATAGAAAAGATATTTTTGGTGAAATTGTATACCGTCCGGTTGATCGACGAGAAAATTTTGTGAAACGATGTATTGTGATTCCGGGAGAATGGTTTCAAATAAAAGACAATCAAGTATTTATTAATAAAGTTAAACAAGAGAAAATAAAAGGAGTTCAATTTAATTATTTTATTCAAACTAATGGAACACAATTGACTGATGATGTATTAACTAAATTAGGGGTCAGTGTAGATGATAGAGCAATTGTAAGTAATGAGGTGAGTTTAGAAGAACTTAAAGCATTAGGGCTAAAGTCTGAGTTTCCAGTTTATTTTTTCCCTTTGAATGAAGAAACCTATAATACCTTAACCAAAATATCAGGGGTTACTGTGACGAAAATACAACCCTCGAATTGTATCGTTCAAACTATTCAAAATTCAGGAGGATTCAATCTGGTTAAAATTTCACAAGGAAATAATGAAGTATTCCCGTTAGGTGGCCATAAAACATGGACACGTGATAATTACGGACCGCTTTGGGTACCTAAAAAAGGGAGTACGTTGGCACTGAATACATATAATTTGCCTATTTATGAGCGTATTATCAGGGTTTATGAGCATAACAAACTGGAAGTAAAGTCCAATATATTTTATATTAACGATAAACCAACTAAAACTTATACTTTTAAGATGGATTATTACTGGATGATGGGCGATAACCGTCACAATTCAGCTGATTCACGTTATTGGGGATTTGTGCCTGAAGATCACATTGTGGGTCGTCCGGTCATGGTTTGGTTATCGCTGGATAAAGATAAAGGTTGGTTTAGTGGTAAAATTCGCTGGAGCCGCTTCTTTAAAAATGCAGAAAGATAATTTTACAAGGAAACAAATCAAGAGCCAGAGGGAATAAATGAGAGAAATATGTTTGTCATCAGCCTATCTTGCTCCGGTGGAGTATTATTCCGAAATGGCGAAAGCTGATACCGTTTTTATAGAAAGTTACGACTTTTATCAAAAACAGACTTATCGGAACAGGTGCCAGATAGCAGCTGCAAATGGACCCATGGCGTTGAGTATTCCGGTTGAAAAGGAATCCGGCGAGAAAATCCTGACCCGCGATGTACGTTTATCAGGACATAACGACTGGCAATTGAATCATTGGCGTTCCATTGAGTCGGCCTATAATTCAACTCCTTTTTTTGAGTACTACAAGGACGATTTATTGCCTTTCTATGAAAAGAAATGGAATTTTTTACTCGATTTTAATCTTGGTATCCAGTCTAAGATACTTGAGTTGTTGAATTTGAATGCCGATATTCATCTGACCGGGGAATATAAGGTTCAGTTGGATGATACAGTACTGGATCTACGGGATGCTATTCATCCCAAAAAAGAAAATCAATCGATTAATTGTAAACCCTATTATCAGGTTTTTGAACAACGATTTGGTTTTCAACAGAATTTAAGTATTATCGATCTGCTTTTTAATATGGGAAATGAATCGATATTTAGTTTAATACAGAATTCATAATCGAAAATTAATAATACGCATCAATATGGAAAAAATAGATTGGAGTAATCTGGCATTCGGTTATATGAAAACCGACTATAATATCCGTTGTACATTCAGTGACGGAGCCTGGGGTGAGCTGGAAACCAGTACAAGTGAGTATTTATCCCTTCATATGGCTGCAACTTGTTTACATTACGGACAAGAAGCATTTGAAGGGTTGAAAGCATTTAAAGGACAAGATGGTAAGATCAGAATTTTTAGGGTGGAAGAAAATGCGAAACGGTTGCAATCTTCATGTGATGGCATTATGATGGCTAAATTACCTGTTGAGAAATTTGAAGAAGCTGTAGTGAAAGCGGTGAAATTGAATGAACGTTTTGTTCCTCCTTATGAATCAGGAGCTTCATTGTATATACGTCCATTCCTTTTTGGTACCAGTGCTCAGGTAGGAGTTAAGGCAGCTTCAGAATATCTGTTTATTATCTTTGTTACTCCGGTAGGTCCGTATTTTAAGGGTGGTTTTCAGACTACTCCTTTTGCCATTATGCGTCAATTTGATCGTTCTGCACCCCTTGGTACCGGAATCTATAAAGTGGGTGGTAATTATGCTGCCAGCCTTGTTGCCGGTCAAAAAGCTCATGATATGGGGTACTCTGCCGTGTTTTATCTTGATGCGAAAGAAAAGAAATATATAGATGAATGTGGAGCTGCAAATTTCTTTGGAATTAAAGATAATACGTATGTTACTCCCAAATCTACCTCTATATTACCCTCAATCACCAATAAGAGTTTAATGGCGCTGGCAGAAGATATGGGCATGAAAGTGGAACGACGTTCAATACCTGTGGAAGAACTGGCTACTTTTGAAGAAGCCGGTGCTTGTGGCACTGCTGCTGTAATCAGCCCTATTCAACGAATTGATGACATAGACGAAAACAAATCCTACGTATTTTCTCAGGATGGTAAACCAGGTGTTGTTTGCGAAAAACTTTATAAGAAACTTCGTGCTATTCAATATGGTGACGAACCTGATACGCATGGTTGGGTAACAATACTTGACTGAAATAGCAGGCAGTCAATAACAACCCAGTTATTTTTTAGCATTTAGGTAGATCAATCAAAAGTTAATCATTTGTCGACAATCTAAAAATATGCAGGAACGAAGTAATATATTTTTGAGGATGCATCCATTAGCCCGCCTTTGCATTAGCTTTGGACTTGCTCTCTTACCATTTGCGTTTTTGTATGAGGCGCAAATAAGTGTTTTGCTGCTTGCAATGACCTCCTGGATTGTGTTCACATTGTCTTTTCTGATCTGTAGTTGGATAGTTGTAGCTCAGCGCTCTGTGGCTCAAATCAGAAAAAAAGCAAAAGAGGATGATGGGAGTGTGGCTTTTGTTTTTTTTATGGTGCTAATTTCTTCGTTTGCCGGACTATTAACTGTGTTACTTATTATTGTTTCCAAAGATTCAGCTATTCGTCATAGCATATTGTTTCTTCCCACCTGCATTTTAGGTTTGATACTGTCGTGGGTTATGGTTCATACGATTTATATTTTTCACTATGCCCACAAGTATTACGATTCTTTGAAGAAAGGTGAGCCTGAAATTCATGGAGGCCTAAACTTCCCAGGCGATGAGGAACCGGACTATTTTGATTTTGCTTATTTCTCATTCGGATTAGGGTGTACTTTCCAGGTATCGGACATATCAGTTACTTCCCGTAAAATCAGGCGAATTACTTTGTTTCATGGATTGCTTTCTTTTGTGCTGAATACATTTGTGGTGGCATTGACTATTAATTTAATTGCCGGATTAAGCCAGTAAAGTAATAACTATCAATTTTATTGTTGCTGATTTCGAGACCATATTCTCAATAACTTATTTCTCTATTATAATTTTTATTAGTAGCAAAAACAACTCAATGATATCCAAATCAGATGTTTTCCCAATAGGACAAATCAACAAACCACACGGTGTTAGTGGTGAAATGTCTTTCTCTTTTACTTCCGATATTTTCGATCGGGAGGAAATACCTTATTTCGTTTTTGAGATGGAAGGCCTGCTTGTCCCTTTTTTCCTGGATGAATATCGCTTTAAAGGAAGTACAACCGGACTGATGAAGCTTGATGGTATTAAAACAGAAGAACAAGCCCGTGCTTTTTATGGGTTGACAATTTATTTACCTAAGAAATTCCTCGAAAAAGTGGAGGATAAGGAAATAGAGCTTGATTATTTTACGGGTTTTAGTCTGGTTGACGCTCATAAAGGGTTACTTGGAGTGATTTCAGAAGTTGATCAGACCACTGAAAATGTGCTTTTTGTAATTCCCACAAAAGACGATGAATTGCTTATTCCTGCAGGTGAAGAATATATCGAAAATATTGACCATGACAAGAAAATTATTTATGTCAGGTTACCCGAAGGATTGTTAGATCTTTAGAACCTGACAGGAGGGTCTGTTTTAGATAAATTGCTTTTTTAGATACTCTTAATCAAATAAATTATCAAAATCTTTAATTATTACAAATAATATGTTTGAAGATGATGACCATGATCGGGTATTAAATCTCCCTATATATAAGAAGGGAGTTGAAATTTTGGATCTTGTACGACAAATAGCAGATCTCATTTCTGAAGAAGATGAACATCTTATGTTCGTAAAAGAGTTTATGCTGGAGGATGCCCATATGTTGACAGCTAAAATTGCAAGTGCTGAAGGCGGTGAGTTGTATGATATCCGAATGGAGAATGCTGCGATTATTCGTAAAGCAGCTCAGGATTTGATGATACAAAATCATTCGCTGGAGATGTTTGGATTTGAGTATGTGGAGTATTACTCGATGGTACGTGACCTTATTGAAGAATACAGGTTGTTATTTATTGACTGGGTGACCGGTTTTGATAAATGGAACTATGTAATAGACCGCTGGGGTCTTTTTAATCCTCCGGGTATTGGACCATTCGATGTCGATCCGGATGATCTGCCGGATGATTTTTAAAATTAAGCAGGTGTTTCATTCTTTTTAAATCAAATAATTTTAACTGCAGACGGAATAAATCAAAACAGGCAAATGTAACATCTTAACTGTTTGGTAAATAATGAGCTTGCCCTGAAATCTATGTTTGTTACTTCATTTTATAAACTATCTCTTTGACCCATGCAGCCCATTCCAGAAGGCTTTTCGATTTATCAAAAGTTTGCCATGGAATAGGTTTACCAATTTTTATGGTAAAATGCTTTCCTTTCTGTTTGAACATTTCATTCACCAGGTACATCATTTCAATATTGACTTTAATCCGAAGGAACTTGCGAATATTTGCCAGGTTATAAAAGAAATTTGAATTTCGGCCTTCAAAGTAAATCGGAACAACGTCCCGTTGGTATTCAATCGCTTTTGAAATGAAATTTTTCTTCCATTCCAAATCAATAATTTTACCTTTAACTTTACGTGAGCACATGCCTGCCGGGTAAGTCAGCAGGTTATTGTCTGATTCGTAAAGTTCCTGCATCATGCTGGCATGATTCTTATTCTGATTTCCAACCTTGTTGACCGGCACAAACATTTCACGCATTGCTTCTACGTTCATAAGAATATCATTTGAGAAAAAACGAATTTTCCCATCGTATTCTTTTCCAAGTAGGTAGCCGGTTGTAATGCCATCCAATCCACCCAGGGGGTGATTCCCCGCAAAAATATAGCAGCCCCCGTGAGGAAGGTTCTCTTTCCCTTCTATACTCGTTGTTACATGTAAATAATCAAAAGCTGCTTTAATAAATTCCAGGTTTTTTATTCCGGGATTTTTGGCTAAGAAATCATTGAGCTCTTTTTCATGGATTATTTTTCGTAAGTAATTGACTATAAATTTGGGGACATGGAAGTTTGAGGCCTTATTTTTCAGTACTTTTTCAATGTCAATGGTAATTGGTTTTTGTTTTTGCATGGATCGAACCGGATTAGCTTTAGAATACAAATGTACAACAAATGCGTTATTAATAAAAGTATCCTTCTTTTCATCCCTGTTTCATTCTGTCGTACTTCCATTGTTTGATTCACAGTTTTCTATCCGGTAAAATAGAAGGATTGTATCAGTCTCATTCTCACATTAGGATAACAAACACTTTTTTAGATGAAGGGCTGATGGCTTTAAAACAATATCTTTTTCTTGTTCTTACCAAATGTAGACTAATGGGTTAACTTGCTTAAATGCCAACCTTTATTTTTCTTTCTTGTCATTTTATTTGACTATCCGGGTGTAACTTTCATCTTCAATTCACACTCATAATGCCATTACAATGCGGATACTTCTAAGTTCCCTGTCAGATAGCCGATGTAATTTAAAGATTTAGGTCTCTGTGATAAGCAGGCGAATAAATGAATGCTTTATTTTTTACACAGAGATCATCTATTTTGCCTTTCCTTATGCCTCTGTCTGTTAGTGAACCTGCGGTGGCATTAAAGCCTATCCGTAGCCTGATTCCAAATCACTCTTGATTTTGTTTTATTTTGTAGGGTATCTTCAGAAAAGTGTGTCAGTCGATTAATTTGTTACTCTAGTTCTATTAATTATGATGATTTATATGTTGCAATTTCATTCGGATAAAACGGGTAATAACTTTTTGGGGCCGTTCCAAACGAGCCCGAAAAAAAGTTATTCTCGTTTTAATTCGCCGTCACATTTCCTTTTTTTATTGCCCTTTCCTTACAAAGGTAAAATTATTATGCCAAATGTTTTAAATATCTTTCTCCAAACAGGTCAATAAGTTCTCTCTTTATGTTTAATGCATTGGAAATGTTAATCTTCCAACTTTTTTCATTGTAGGTCAGAGTTAGATATATTTGTTTTAATAATGCCATATCGTTGCACCAGGCACCTTTTGTCTTAGTAACCTTGCGTATAATGCGATGAACTCCTTCCACTGGATTTGTTGTGTAAATCAGCCTTCGGATATTTGCACTATAATCCATAAAGGCCATTAATTCATCCCAGTTTGATCTCCATTTGGGACTGATTTCTTTATATTTTTTATCCCATTTAATACTGAACGATTCTAATGCTACGGCAGCTTGTTCTCGGTTTGATGAGGTATAAATCAACTTAAGGTCTGCACAAACAGCCTTGACATCTTTATGGCTCACGAATTTTACAGAGTTGCGAATCATGTGCACGATGCATCTTTGAACTTGTGATTCAGGGAAAACCTGTTCGATCACATCTTTAAAGCCTGTCAGTCCATCAATGCAAAAAAACAAAACATCCCTTACACCGCGATTTTTAATATCCTCCAGAATCAAGCCCCATTGACGGGAACCCTCTGAATCAGTCAGATAAAGCCCTAGTATATCCCGTTGACCATGAGCATCTACCGAATAGACGGTGTAGAATGCCTTGCTTATCACCTTCCCGTCCTGCCTAACTTTATAATGAATTGCATCAAGGTAAATGATGGAATAGAAGGGTTGTAAAGGCCTGTTTTGCCAATCGGTTATCTCTGGTATTATCTTGTCAGTCACGGCACTTATGGCACCGGCACTTAGCTCAACCCCATACAACTGTACCAGTTGAAATCGTACATCTTCCACCGATTGGCCACGGGCATAAAGGCTCAGTATGACCTCATCAATACCAGTACCAAGCGAGCGTTGCCATTTCTTTAGTATAACAGGTTCATGAACTCCTTCACGATCACGGGGAGTACGGATATCCAAAGTACCGGCAGAACTTCTTACCTGTTTGTTTATGTGACCATTACGTCTGTTAGCCAATTCGGTTTCTGAGCCTGATCCAAGAGTATAATTTATCTCACCTTCCAAAGCTGCGTTGATCATTGATTGAAGCATATCCGTAAAAATACCTCCTTGCCCCAATAAGGACTCATTGTTATAAAGCCGTCGCATTACTTCATTGCGCCTCTTAACATCGGGAATCAAATCCTCCATACTGGGAGCTTTTGTTCTTTTCTTTTTTTCCATGTCCAAAATTATTACTTTTTATTTGATTTGTAATTTTGACACACTTTTTTGAACTGTCCCCATGGAATCGTTGTCTGAATGGAGTCGTTACCTAAACTGAAAACAGTAAATGCAGAAAATAAGCAGGGTTAGTTTGATCTATACGAATGTCGTTTTGTTCGGGCTTTTGATAAAAGGCATTCTTCTGTAATTTTCGTGTTTCTATGACTGCCGGTATTGGGGATGTCCTAAGTCTTAATGCCTCACAAAGAAATGCAGTGTCCAGACAACATTGGAATATTTATTAGTTTAAATACTAGTGCTTTTACGTAAAATAAGACTTGAAAAAGTCGGGATTTTTAAGGGAAGAGTAGTTTAAAAGGTTGCTTTTCCGTATCTTTGCAGCTACCAAAGGGCTATCAGGAGATATGCCCTGTAACCTGTTATTTTTAACCCGCATTTGAAGTATGATCAAAGACCAAATTGAATCCCTACGTCGTGAACTTGAGCAACACAATTATAATTATTATGTGTTGTCCGCACCGACCATCTCCGACATGGACTTCGATGTTAAGTTGAAAATATTACAGGAACTGGAGGAGGCTCACCCTGAGTTTTTTGATTCCAATTCACCGACACAAAGGGTGGGGAGTGATATTGCTGCCGGATTTAAGCAGGTAGCGCATGTGTATCCAATGCTGTCGTTAGGGAATACGTATTCTGAAGGTGAAGTTCAGGACTTCTATGACAGGGTACGGAAGGGACTGAATGAAGACTTTGAACTGGTATGCGAATTAAAATATGATGGCACATCCATATCCCTCACGTATGAGAATGGACTTTTGGTACGTGCTGTTACCCGAGGTGATGGGGATAAAGGCGATGATGTTACTAACAATGTAAAAACTATTCGCAGCATTCCGTTGCGGTTGCATGGCGATTATCCGGCCTCGTTTGAGATTCGTGGTGAAATATTAATGCCCTGGTCGGTATTTGATGAATTAAACAGGGAGCGTGAAGAACAGGAAGAACAGCTCTTTGCCAATCCGCGAAATGCTGCGTCAGGCACTTTGAAACTTCAGAATTCAAAGGTAGTGGCTTCACGAAAGCTTGATGCCTACTTCTATTACCTGTTGGGTGAAAACCTTCCATCCGATCTGCATTCCGGGAACTTAGAAGCTGCGCATTCGTGGGGCTTTAAAATATCGGAAGCAACTAAAATATGCAAGACCTTGAGTGAAGTATCCGATTTTATCAATTATTGGGATGTTGAACGAAAAAATCTTCCGGTAGCTACCGACGGTATTGTACTTAAGGTAAATTCTATTCCTCAACAGCGTGCGCTGGGCTATACGGCTAAATCACCCCGCTGGGCTATAGCGTACAAGTTCCAGGCAGAAAAGGCCGTGACGCGCCTTAATTCCGTCTCTTATCAGGTGGGACGGACGGGAGCCATTACTCCGGTTGCCAATCTTGATCCGGTACAACTTTCGGGCACAACGGTTAAACGGGCTTCGTTGCACAATGCCGACATCATTGAAGCACTTGATTTGCATATCGGCGATATGGTGTTTGTGGAAAAAGGGGGTGAAATCATTCCCAAGATTACGGCTGTGGATAAAGATGCCCGCATACTGATTGGCGATAAAGTGATGTTTGTAAAAAAATGCCCGGAATGTGGGGCCTCATTAGTGCGTTTTGAAGGCGAATCTGCACATTATTGTCCGAATGAAAATGCCTGCCCGCCTCAGATTAAAGGTAAAATGGAGCATTTTGTCAGCCGTAAAGCTATGAATATCGATGGACTTGGCAGTGAGACCATAAATTTACTGTATCAAAACGGTTTATTGCATAATATTGCCGATATTTATACGCTTAAGATCCCTGACCTGATTCGGTTGGAACGACTAGGCACTAAATCGGCTTATAATATCCAGGCAGGTTCTGTGAAATCAAAAGAAGTACCGTTTGAAAGAGTTGTATTTGCTTTGGGCATTCGTTTTGTAGGAGAAACAATAGCAAAAAAACTGGCGTATGCTTTCAAAACAATTGAAGCGCTTGAACAGGCAACTTTCGAAGAATTAATTGCAGTGGATGAAATCGGGGAACGTATTGCTCAAAGTGTTGTACTTTATTTCAATGATCCGCTTAATATTGAAACAGTAAGCCGATTGAAAGCTGCTGGTCTGCAAATGAGTTTGTCAGAAGAAAAGTTACAAGCTCATGGTACGGAACTTTCAGGACTTTCTATCGTGATAAGCGGAACGTTTTCCCAACATTCGAGGGATGAATATAAAACTATGATCGAGCGAAACGGGGGTAAGAACGTAGGAAGTGTATCTTCCAAGACGTCTTTTATACTGGCAGGTGAAAATATGGGTCCTGAGAAACTAAAGAAAGCAGAAAGTCTGGGTGTGAAACTGGTGGATGAAAATGCATTTCTGGAAATGATTAAAGGATCGTCAACGTCAGAAGATGAGGTTGAATAATAAAAAAGTAATGCTATGTTTGAAAAATTAAATAGATATTTGTTTAACAAGGTTGCAAAAAAGTATATGAGTTTAGCACCCAGGGAACATCGTTTTGTAAGTTATAAAAAGGCTAAAACAATACTTCTGTTATTTGGAAGCGATTATTCTGAAAAAAATCAGAATATTCACAGTATAATTACTGAAATGCAACAGGATGGCAAAAAAGTATGTGCCTGGGGCTTTATTGATAAAAAGGAAATTCAAACGGCTATTTATCCTGATTTTCGGATATTGCATCACAAACAGACTGATTTCTTTCATAAGCCGCTTGTGTCGGTTATTAATGAATTGCAGAATTCCAAATTCGATTTATTAATTGATTTGACTCTGAAGCAGGTAGTCCCATTGGAATATCTGGCCACGTATGCTAATGCATCTTTTAAAACTGGAATACGAAAAACAGATTTACCCATCTATGATTTTGCATTAGATGTAGAAAAAGTACGAACTCAAACCGAATCATCAGAACTGTCAGAAAGCACGGTTGATGAAACTTACCTCTATAATCAGATTATTTTTTACCTTAAAAGCATACAAACTACAGATTAAAACTGTACTTTTGCAAACAAATTGTATTCCTTCTACCGATGATTAATAATAAACTGACAGGAATGGG
>Ga0302288_1001366_pt1 | contig 15973 bp, 6 predicted proteins | sample III_Fen_N1_1_FD_194549 | JGI IMG/M metagenome (GOLD analysis project Ga0302288, IMG submission 194549) | Peat permafrost microbial communities from Stordalen Mire near Abisko, Sweden - III_Fen_N1_1 | ecosystem: Environmental > Terrestrial > Soil > Wetlands > Permafrost | place: Sweden: Abisko...
TTTAGGATTGATATCCAAATATCCGTTACTTGAAACACTGTCTGCAAAATACTGGCGTTGATAGACGTTGAAAGAATCTTTACTGACATAACGAATATTCTTGTCACTTTCAGCTTCCGCAATAATCGGTGTGAAAAATACACTTTCCATATCGTAAGGCCAGGTATTCACCTTATAAATAATCCCGTTGCTAGCCTTCACTTGTTGCGCATCTGCTAATACACCATTAGAGGTAAATGGATTGTAAAAAACATGCAATTTTTGTTCACTGAGCCAGTATTGATATTGTGTGGATATTAGTGAGTCACTTGGAGAAAGTTGCATGGTCCAATTGAAGAACAAGTCCTTCATCAAGGAATAATTAGTCCAATAACTGCGCAATGAATCAGCGCCATTTATGGTTCCAAAATTGAAATATTTGGAAACTTTTGTATAACCAGCATCCCAACCTGCTTTAGAAGGAGCAATCATATGGTACGTACTGTCTTCTGAATTTAATAGTCCAAAATTATTTAACAGCTGGTTATTTTTTATAAGGACGGAATCTATATAGACAAGCACGCCCATATCATTTACACCGGCAACCAAACTGGCAGCTTCATCCAATGAATCTTTTTGGTACTTTTTCAAGAAGCTACCCATTCCACTGTATTCGGGTAAATCGATTATATTTTCATAGATATTCCTCATATAAGGTATCTGACCATTGACTAAATGTATCAAACCATTTTTGGCGACAATGTTCGATTGGGATGGAATAAGTGGCACATCGGCCAATGCTGAATCTTTAAAAACTAAATATTTCCCATTCAACATATGAGCCATTTTATCCAGGTTAGGAGATAACGAATAGGGCGTTCTTGCTAAATGGCTCATAATGAATTGTTCTTCAACAATCTTGTTGCCAGCAACAGTAGCACACATTGCTAGTAAAGAATCTTTATTAAAAGAATGGTCAATCGGAGCAAAAACGGTAAAAAATTGATCCCTCAACAAATCAGAGTATCTAATTGAGGTGATTTTATAACCATTCGTAACCTTAACACTATCCAATACTTCTCGAAAAGCACTTAAAGAATCTTGAACCAACAATTGATCCCAAAGTGTTTTATCGGATGTTTGGTTAAGATTGGTATCATAGTGTTGATTCCATGTTTCATCAGTACAAGCATTTAGCATGAGGAAGACGCTGAAAACCAACAAATATTTTTGTATGATTCGTGACAAATTCATATTCATAATTATTATTGATTACTATTAATGTGTATCCTCACCTTCAGCACTACCATAAACACTCTTCGGACATAACTCCAAATAATCGAAAGGAAATATTCCTAATGGATTATCAATGACGGACTTGAATCGTAGATAGTGTGACTGACCTTCAACGAAATTCGTAGTCGCAACGATGATTCTCATTGAATTAAAGTATTGTCTCAAGGATGATTGGGTAGCGCTCTTTGTACCAATATTCCATGAATCGGGCCCCTTCATATAGCCTCTGTTTCTCATGTCTTTATCGTTGCGTCTGTTTTCGTCCACATCGGTTCCATCATCTACAGAACCGATTTTTGGATCAGATTTATAAACACGCATGTCAATAGGAATTCCACAAGGTTCATCATCGATATAAACTTGAACAATTCCTCTATCATTTCCAGCATTTATACCAATTCTGACTTCATATTGACCATCAGGTACAGGCGGTATCTTTACCGTAAAATCGAATTGTCCAAGAAAATCAAGACCATCACAACCAAAACTGGGAGACCATTCCGTTGGATCATTTCGAACACCAATTTGGGTCTGAGCAGAAAATGTGAAGTCTTGAACAAAACCACGTTTATATCGGGTAACGATAAAACGAGTCCCGTCTGAATTTGACCTGTTTCTTCCGGGGTTGTTCAGAAAATCCGGTGACAAAGTTGATGCGTCTATTCGCATGCGAGTATTAAGTGCGTCAAGAGCACTGTACCCATAAATCAATATGTCATCAATATAATGATATACACCATTCAACGCATCCTGGTTTACAATACCAGCCTCGGTGGGTGATAAGATACGTACACCACGAACAGGGGCTTGAAATGGATCTGCAGGATTTTTAACAGCAGCAGCTCCTTCGTTAATACGTCTACGATTTAAATATACCTGACCCTCACGTGTTGTTTGAATTTTCATAACCGTAAACGGACACATGGTTTCGTAGAAATCCTCCGCATCGAGATAATTGTAAACAACGCAATTATCGCGAAGGGTTGCCGAAACGTTCCATTGATTGTAATTACCAATGCGGTTGAGAATGTGATACGCCACATATCTATAAACAACATTGTTTGTATCCTTGAAATTGGTATCGTATAAAAATTGTCCGTGTGGATCGTACATTGCAAAAGATCCACTCTTACTGATAAGCTTGTCTATCACTTCTTGAGTGGTTTTGGCACCGTTGTTTCTATAAACAGAATTAGGTTCGACAAATGCCGTAAAACCAAATTTACGTTTCGCTGGATACGATGCTGAGCGTTGCTGGTCTGGCCAAAGGGTGGCAGTACGTCCAAGTATGATTGAATCAGATCCAATCGAATATCTTTTATCTTCGTAAATTTCCATTTTTTTATCCAGACCAGTCAAAAAAAGCAGGTTTGAAAAGATAGAAATGGTCGTATCCGCAAGAATGAGTTGTGGAATAAATTTATTACTTGGCGTTACAACTCTATTCAACGTATGTACGACTCCATTCGAAACGGAATCATTTCGTGCCAACATTTCAGCCGTTTTATTTATAAAGTAGGCAACAGAGACTTTACCATTACTGGAATCGGATGCTGTTGAGTACATTAGATAACGGTCCAGAAAATTAGTAGCCGGGATTGCACCAACTTCTAAGTCCGTAGTGTAATACATTCCTTGAATGATATGCGTTTTGGCTATGGTGTCGCACTCTTCCTGACTTAGAGCTTCAACCGAAGCCAAGTTTCTTTGAAGCAATAGGGTATCAATGGCGGAATTTACAGGTGCAAAACAAGTGTATTCACCATATGTTGATAATTGATCAAGCATATTGGCTCGTTCAAGAATCCGAATGAATTTACTAAAGTCTCTTTTTGGACGATTGACATCAACATTTGGGTTTTTTAAGTAACTACTTACTGTTTCACCAGTAAATGTGTAGTAATTCGTAACGATCGAATCGTCAACGCAACCTATCCATGCAAACTGACTCAAGACAAGAATCAGGAGATAAAACTTCCTATGGGTTGTTTTCATTATTTTTTTCATTACTCGATAAATTACTCAGACTGGGTTGAATTTTTTTCCGTATCGTAAGCAGGATTTTGCTTTAAAAACGGATTGATCTTTAATTCAGACTCACTATATGGGAAATACAGACCGTCGATAGAGGCCAACTTGATTTGAATGGCACCAGAATTAGATGTTTGCTTCTTAATTACATTGGTGATCAGATTATCGTTTCGGCCTTCTCTCCTTGCCCTTCTTACCAAATCGAACCAACGTTTGCCTTCGAACAACAGTTCCCGCTGACGCTCTAATTGAACCAGGTCTTGCATCATTGAAGCTGAACCATTATATTCATTATACTTCAAAGTATCGGTACTTAGGAAGGTCTTATTGTTAGCTCGGTTATATACTGCAGAAACCAATGTAAAAGCTTTTTGAAGATAAGGTTTCAATGTTACCGCTGAGGCAACAGAATCATTTAAGTTACTTTTACCGATTTCGACCTCAGCTTCTGCTTTCATCAGCATAATATCAGTCAACCGATAAATAATCCAATTGGCAAAAGCACCTGATCGAGAAGTTCCGGAAACAGCATAAGCAGTAGTGGAAGAGGCCAATGGGGTATCAAATGAAACAGATGTCCGGGTATATTTAATAATGGAGTATTGAGTACTTGCAGCTGATGCTGGCCCCATGAATTCAAGATAACGACAATCGGTGTTTTTAAATATTTTGTTCGCCCCAGTTACAATATTTTCAATTAAGAAGGGTGGAACGCTAAAACGACCAATAGTGGATCCTGAACCGTAATAGCTTTGAACAAAGGCATTTCCGACAGATTGATTTTCCTCATAGTTCAGTTCAAAAATACTTTCAAACGAATTACCTACTCCGAATATCTTCGTGGCTGTATTTCCACTTCTGGTGCTTCCACTTGGATGTTCTGATATCAGCGGCATTTCTTTGAATAGTTCCAAGTCCGTATTGTTTCCTTTTAATGCAACTTCTTCAAGGTAGAGTTCCTTCTTGAAATCGATTACCTTATCGCAATATTCCACACACTTAGGGTAATCTTGTTTCCACAGTTCCATATCTGCCAGTAGGGCATAAATGCTATATCGTGTAATGCGGGATGTATTGTTTGTCGGATCTGCATACCGACGAACAGCATCCTCCTTAATGGATTCCAGGTCATTGATCAGGTAGGTAAGAATGTCATCAAAAGAGGTGGCAGGCACTTTGTAATTCTGTGTGTCGTCAATCGATGGTTCTGTGACAAAAGGAACATCCCTAAATGTTCTGATCAGATAAAAATAGCACAATGCACGAATGGCCTTTACTTCGGCAATATTCGCTTTCATCTCGGATATTGTGTAGTTTGGGTCTTTCTGGTTGACAAGGGGTGCATAATGAATCACTGTATTGCAACGATTAATCACAGTATATAAGGGCGCCCAATTAGAATATATGGTAGTAGGCATTATATTTTCCTTCAATATTTGAGATTCATCTGTAGAAGGACTTGAACCTACTGTAATGTTGTCTGAACGCATCTCACCCCAAGCAGCCAACAAATTGATCATACCCGCCGGGCCATTCGTTATAGCAGGAGCTTCTAAACCCGCATAACATGAATTAACCACACTTGTAATGTCATTCTCTTCCGTATAATAGCTTTCCAAAACTATTTCATTTAGCGGAAGAATATTAAAGAAGTCATTACATGAACTCAGTCCAAATACGATACCGATCGTTAAGACTATATATTTAAAAACGTGCTTCATTTTCATTCGTATAATGGTTCATCAAAAGGATGCGGTTAGTGATGCAGTAAAAGATTTTGAACGTGGTGTTTGATTTGAGTCAGTAGAAACACCGTAACTTCCATAACCTACTTCAGGGTCATTTCCAGTATAATTTGTCAAAATGAATATATTGTTCATGCTCACACTTAAACTTAGTTGAGATAAACCAACTGGTTTAAGCAATTTAGGATCGATCGAATAGGAGAACTGAGTATAATTCAACCTTACAAAAGAAGCGTCTTCCACAAAACGATCACTACCCAGATAATTATAGCCATAATTCCGCAAAGCTCTCGGAATGGATGTCTTATCACCTTCCACACGCCAGCGCCAAGCAACCGACATACATTGGTTGTTGTTGGAATACATGTTTTCAGCATTCATCCTACCCATGTTTACAACCTTATTCCCTGCCCTGAAATTAAATTGGTTGTTCATGCTCCATCTGCCATAATTCAAACGGAAACCAAAGCCACCGGTAATTTTAGGCAATGAGCTACCCAAGTATACAATATCCAACTCATTGATATTGCCATCGTGATTAACATCCTCATATTTGGCATCACCACCTACAAATTCATAAGCCGAAGTTGTACCATAGCTGAAGTACATGGGTTTGGGTTCTCCGTTCTTCAATAAGATGACTTTACCTGTTTCACTCTTGACAACCGGAGCATCCGGACCACTGACACCAGGGACTTCATCCACAGAGTATTTGCTGTATTGGTAAACGCCATCATATTTGAATCCATAAATGGAACCTAATGCATTAAACAACTGTACTCGAGATAGATATGACCCATTTCTACGGTTGAACTCACCATTCATACTATTCAGAATGGTTTTGTCCATACTCGTTATTTGATTTCGGTTGTTGGCAAATGTGACATTGATGTCACCGCTTAACTTTCCTGTGTGAATCAATTTATTCGTTTGTATGTTCAGTTCCCAACCTGTATTATTCATACTACCGGTATTTTGAACACTTAAGCTCGTGTAACCGGAAGAAGTAGGCAAACTACGATTATTCATCAGCAAGTCAGTAGTATTGCTCGTATAAAAGTTAACATCACCTGAGATTCTGTCCTCAAACAAACCATAGTCAAATCCGATGTTCCATTTTTCGACCTGTTCCCATTTTAGATTACTCAAACGAATGTTACTCGGGCTAATTGAACCTTCACCGTTGTACGATGCACCAGAGTTGTACCTGCTAAAAAATAGATATTCACTACCGGGCTGATTTCCTACCAAACCCCATGAAGGGCGAATGGACAACATGGAAAACAAACTTTGCTTCTTCATGAATTCTTCATCTGAAATATTCCATCGAAGCGACAATGCAGGGAAGAATCCCCATCTCCTGTTGGGTCCGAATTTAGTAGTGGCATCAAGTCGAGAGGTGAAATCCAAAATATATTTCCCCTTGTAGGCATAGTGAGCAGAGCTTGTATAGTACATGCTTCTCCATTGACTGACACTCGTGGAAAAACCACCAATGGTGCCAAGTAAATTAGATGAAGGGATATTAGGTAAACCATATACTGCGTTTGACTGACCGTTAGACGTTCCACTCGTAATTTGGCCTCTGACCAACATCATGAAGGCGTGGTCTTTGTTTTCGAATTGCGGAACAAACGTTAGAGTATGAGTCGTAGTAGATGATTGGCTTTTATTGGCTGAAGAATTTACCAAATTGGTATTGCCTGAATTCCAACCACTGGTTACCAAACTGGAGGGATAAAAGGAATAATTGTATTCATTGAAAACATTGAATGCTATTCTTCCTTCGTAGATCAATTGGGTTTCTTCATTAGACATTCCCAAAAAGTTGTATTTCAACTGAAATTCGGGTTGCATATTGATGCTGGAAGATTCACTCTTCGCTTGGTAAGCCAAGGCTATGGGATTGACCAAATCCCGCTGGTCTTGTAGTTGGCTAGAAGAAGATGTCAACATCTGATAATATTCACCAGTAGAATTTCCATTCAGATCTTGTTCATAAATAGACATATTCGGCATTTTCTTATACGCCAAGGATAACAAGTCAGAATAGTTTTTTTGATTGTCCGTATAGGTCATGCTGAAGTTGGTCACAATTTTGATGCGATCGGACACGAAATAGTCCAATGCTACACGCGTAGTGAAACGATCTAAAGCCTGTGCTATAATAGATCCAAATTGTTTATCATAACCTGCTGAGATACGGAAATTCGCTTTTTCTCCACCACCTGACAACGACAGGTTATGAGCGTGTGTCATACCTATTTGTTTGACAGCAGAAACCCAATCCGTATTCTCATTGTACATTTGATATTCCGAGAAGGTAGGGTCATAATTTAATTCTTTGATGTTTGATGATGCATCGTTTAAGGTGGGATTAAAATACTCTTCCTTAAGTAGCATCGTGTATTGGTCACCATTCATCATCTTCATTCCAGTCGGTTGATAGTTGCCTTGCAAGCGATAAGAATAGGTAACTCTCGTTTTTCCTCTAGCACCACGCTTTGTTTTAATTTCGATGACGCCGTTAGCACCTTGTGAACCCCAAATGGCAGTTGAAGCCGCATCTTTCAGAACAGTAATGGTTTGAATGTCATCAGGATTGATGTTCAGCAACTGAGCGAATTTTTCATCATTGGCAGTAGTAAAATCAAAGCCCGATGTATTGGCTTGCAAAACATTACCGTCAACGACAATTAGTGGTTCTGAGGAACTGTTGATGGAAGCTGCGCCTCTCATACGCATACTGGTGCCTGAACCCAAATTACCTGAATTCATAACGATATCCAAACCTGCAATACGCCCTTGCAGTGCTTCATCAATGGTGGTAATACCCAATCCTTCAAATTCACTGGCATCGATTTTTTGTGTAGCACCAGAAATTTCACGTTGAGGTATTGCCAAACCAGAACCTTCAGACTTAGCTTTGGCGACAACTACGACATCCCTCAGCGTGGTCAATTCTTTCATTCTGATTTTATACGTAGTGCCTTTAATTGGTATGATCTGTGTTTGGTATCCGACGTATGTCACTTTAATCTTGTCAATGGGGTTTTGAATCTTAAATGAAAACTCTCCATTTACATTGGCAACAGCATGGGCAACAATACGATTGGCCGCATCAATTTCTGTCACATTGACCAGGGCTAAGGGACCTTGGTCATCAAAGACCGTCCCACTGATCATACTTCCAGCTGTTTGAGCGCGCATTATACCCGAAAGGAAAAGCATCGACGTCAACAAAGCTATTTTTATTGAATTTCTCATCGTTTCAATAGTTTGGCTCTTAAATATTATTTAAACTGATTTATGTTATACATCAACGCACCATCTATCTGATGAACGACAACGTTTGCCGATGAAAAGATGGAGGAGGCTCTCGTTTTATCTGCTGAATCATACATGTACTCTCTGGCAATCAAATTGTGTAAAGTTGGTTCAGATGTTACATGATGTATATGTCCTGCCTTGTCTGTCAGTGTCATTGCATTGTTTCCTTCACTAACCGTCAACGTATAAAACACTTTGGTAGCATCATTCATAATGGCGGTTTCATAGGTTGCGTTTATTGGCTTTTGATCTACAAAAACTGCATTGTCCTGAATATGATACTTAACAAAATTGCGTATGATTTCTGTTTTCTTTGCAATTAAAGAGGTATCTGTCAAGGCTTCAATTTCATCCCAAGTTGGCAAATCTCCACTTGTCTGCAGGGCGGTGATTGCATCATTTGTCGGTACGTATACCGTATAATGGAATCTACTGAAAAAGCTAATGTTCAGGCTTGGATTGGAGTGATTGTTTTGCAAGTTGGTCAAGAATCCGGTTCCATTCAACAATTCAAGAAATTTTGAGAACTCGGGGTGTCCGGAAAGTACGTCGTATACCGAATTCTGAGCCGTCAAGACAGGTTCAGACTCAAGGATGTACGCCTTACCGTTTCCTTGAACATAGACTTTACTAACAGCAATTTCTCTATTTTGCTCTATCTGATATCCGCCTGAAACAGTCATGCCTCCAGCTCCTGCAGTAGCGTTGGATACTTTTAACGTACTTCCACCTTTAGTCCTGTAATAGGTATTTCCGTTTTCAACATCGCCGATTACAGTATGTGAATCCAAAATATCTTCCATGCGATTGATAATTTCGCCATAAGTTGCCATTCTGACTGAATCTTCTGTTTGGGTCACCACATCATAGTTCCAAACAGAGGCTTTTACCTTACTTGATAAATTGGGCTCAGCAACGTCATAGTAAAATTTAAACTTCTGAGTGCTCGTTTTGCCAAATGAAACAGGGTCGATGTAATTCTGCAAGGCACCGTTTTTAGGAATGAAAAAACTGTACCTGGCCTTCATAGCATTCAGATATGAATCGTATTTGAGTTGTTCGATGGCCCAATTAATAACCCACATCTGTGGATTTACCAACGCAGGAAATGCGACTGAAACATAGGCGGTAGGGCTGAACACTTTGTTGGTCAAGTAAACTGCTCCGTTGCATCCAAGATAAACACTATCCACATCGGCTTCCGTTATTCCCAATGGATTGATGGCATCGTCAAGAATGTTTGAAAATTTGCTAGGTACAGAACTCTGAAACAAATTCAGCATGTTATTGTTAATGAGTTTGGAAACGACCATATCGGGCACTTTATCCCAGGTTCCGTAATAATCTCTCAAAACCTGTCCACTTCCGTTGTTCCAGTAATTTTCCAATGCAGCATCGGATGGAACCAACATCACAGCCATATCCTGTTTCATAGCCAATGTACTAGCAGTGCTGGTGGAGGTATTCGGAAAATAGGTATTCCATCCTGGATCGAACTTCAGTGTTCCATTCACTGCTTTTCTATCAGGAGTCACAACCAAGGATGCTCCATCCTGTGAACGTGTTGAGAAATACCGTTTTTGAAAAACGGAATCAACTGTTGTGCCGTTCAGGCGGTTGTATTCATTGGTAGCCGTTTCACTGTAGTAAGGAGCACAAAAACGTTCCAGAAGCTGGCTGTATGCAGTTGTTGTCTTTTTTGTACGGATGATTTCTGCCATATTCGTTAATGGAAGCATGACTTTATCCATTTGATGGACGAATCCGTTGGAGCATTTAACATTGGAACTTACAACAGGAATTCCATTGATGCTGGCATCACCTGGCTGACGATGCGTCTCGTGGTTCAATAGAAAGTCATAATCATCGTTTGTAATTTTATTCCTGTTCAATTGTGATTCAATAAAATGGATCATCGGCTGAATCGTCATATCTTTCATACAGATTATGCCGTTTCTATTCAAAACTCTGAATCTGTTCCAATAAATGGAATGTGGCATCTCAGTCGTATCCATTACAGGTACAGAATCATAAATGGACAACGCTGTCAAACGACGCATGCAATCACCTTCTGTTGGCCCTTCTGAACTAGCCAATGTATTTAATTGGTAAGAATTGTTGATCATTGAACCATTCAACAACATTTTTTTCTGTGCAAGGCTCAAATCTTCATATTTATGAACCCCCCAACTGTTGTATCGGTAGAAATCTGCATAGGCATCATCATCAGCCACAAATAAGGTCTTGCTACCCGTTTTGGCCAAAACACTTTTATAATTCAAGTCTTCAATCAATTTGGCTGTATTTTCAAACTTGCCGTCTTTTTTGAGATTATCATAAATACTGGATCCCAACCAACCTGGAGATCTGTCTTCCAACAAATCCCTGCATCCAGTAGTTGCAAAGAGGATAATTGCCAACAGGAATTGGAAGGTAAAATGAGTCCTGTTTAATTTCCGTTTGTTCGTTTTCTTCATAGTGTATAGTCGATAACTTAGTTTATCTTTTTTCGGGTATCCATAGTAATATCACTCCAAGGTATTGATCCCTGAAAAACGATTTGGGGTGAGTAAGAGGATGTGAAAATCAATTACAAAATTTTTCATGTGGTGTTTTTCAAAAGAATGGTATGATGGCAAAAAGTGATGTACAAAAGTATCAAGAAACCAATAAACGCTTAAAAATGCCGTATCAAATGCTTGCGATTATGAAACAACCTTGTTCATTTCACTATCAAATTTTGATCTTACTGAATTGACCATTCCGTTTATGGTCTGATTTCATATACATTAGCTATAAACCTTCATTTTAAGTGAAATCTGAGATTGTTCAATTAAGTGGGTGGTATTCTTTTCTAACAATAGTTGAGCCGTTATCAAAAGTTGTCTTGATAATGGTTATACCTTTACCAACACTCTTCATGATCATTCCTTGCATGTTGTAATAATGAACGGATATGACTTTTCGTGCATTTTCAACTGAGTTGCTTTCATTCAAGGATACGATTACTTGAGGTGAAAGCTGAATATTTCCGAAAACGGCTTCACAAGAGCCCCCAACTGCCAAAGAAGCAGTATAAGGAATCGTCCACCTCAGCATATGATAACCGGCGGTTTTAATTTCAAAGTTCAAAGTATCGGCATTCACATCATTTAAATCGACGGACCATCCCTGCGTTCCACTGATCATTTTATTCAATTGGAGATCTTTAGACAATATCATATTATAAGTCGTTTTATTAATGACACTACAATTCAAAAGTGGATAACCCTTCCACCCAACAGCATGGTATGTCAATTGGTACTTACCGGCATTGAGGTACAGCAAGCTACCGGAATTAATACCATAAATGGCATTTCCTAAAGTATTTGATGCTGAACTTCGTATATACAATCCAGCAGGAATCACGCTTTCAGGTCTGAAGAAAAATATGCGCGAACCACTTGTATATGTTCCAGGAGAACGAGTTCCGCCATCTAAAGCTGCCTGCCATCCGTTTGGGAAATAATTGTATCCTCCATAATCGGTAAACATATCGGTGTAAATCAACGAATCAGTCGCAAAGAGTTGCGATATATCCCGATTTGAACTCTTGAGAAACACCAATGTCGTGATGGAACTGGCAGACAAAGTCACGACTGGACTACTAGTCTCCGGTATCGTTACCAAAGAATTGACCATATTCTTACTGATGGTAGTTAGAATGGATCGATATTGACTGGAATTCATCGGCAAATCCAGACTCAATGTATAACTGTCGTTAGATTCATTGATCAACATAAGTACAACACTGTCTCCATTTGCTGTTTGGTAAGCAGAAGCAAAAAGTCCATGAGTAGGATCGTTCAAGGTCTGTTTGATCCGGATTTTACCCGTAACATATTTGGCAAAATGGCTCAAGACATAACCCCTTTTCGTTATTTCACCGTTGGTTGTGCCGAACTGTCCGTCACCCAGCATACCGTAATAACGTTTGGATGCATAATGAATCCAAGCATGCATGTTGGCTGTCATGGACGAATTGATTGCTTTGGCGAAGGGGAATACATCGGACCATACAATGTTGATTGGATTGGTACCCAACTGATTGTCGTTTAATAAGAATTCTGTCATCCAGATTTTCTTGTTTTTCTTTCTGGCCAATGCATAATCAAGGTTGGCCATACCTCCATATAAATGGCCACCCAAAATATCGACTTTAGAACATGCGACGCTATCATTGAGTATCGGGTCACTTAAGTCTCGGCGAAAGGCCAATGATTCTGGTGCAATGATCTTGCACCGGATTGAATCTCCATACAGTGTCAGAAACTTAATAAATTGGGCAGCCGACCATTCTGTTCCGGAATAGTCCGGACTCCAGTCGGGTTCGTTTTGAATGGAAACGGCTTCAATCTTGACACCGTTGCTTGACATGTAATCGACAAAACTGTTCAACCATCTGGCAAAATCCAAATAATGTTGTTCCAAGACATAACCACCTATGAGTGAATCGTTCGATTTATATTCAGCAGGACCAGACCAAGGTGATGCAAAAATAACAGCACCATCCGACTGTGCTTGTTTTAAAGTGGAAACCAAACCACTCCAAGACTTTGAATCACTGGGAATGATGGTCCTCATAATGGTATACCCCATTTGTGCGGCACTTCTACCCCAAAGTTTGTCAATTTCGGCTGAAGACATATTTGCACCCCAGGTGGGTGCTTCGCCAAAACCGCCAAAACCGTCGATGGTTTGGTATTTCGTTCGATTATCAATTTGAATGGAGGCTACCCTCGTGGCTGCAAAAACAAAAATTGGAATGGAGGAAATGAGCACTAAAAGAAGGAATCTGACTATCTTCATACAACCTAAGAGCTTACTTGGTTATTGATTCCAATTGAATTGCATCACCTTTTTGGGTCATGATGTCGTATTCGTAAACTTTGGGTAAAACCTTCATTTCAAGTTGTTTTTCTGAATGGACCAATGGTTTCTGAATTTCTGAGACTTTGTAGAAATCGTTTGAATTCGTACCAACGGCTTTCTTCAATCCTTTACCTTGAAGTGGTACATAGGAGCGAATTCGGCAATTTCCTCCTAGATTGGAACGGAGGTTCAGTTGGGTACATTTTCCATTTTTCCATTGAATATCCATTTCGAATCCACCTCTGGCACGCAAGCCTTTGACAGTTCCGTTTTTCCAAACATCAGGAAGAGCAGGGAGAATCTGAATCGCCCCATCCTGGCATTGCATCAGCATTTCGGCAACACCGGAGGTGCAACCGAAATTTCCATCAATCTGAAAGGGTGGATGGGCATCGAACATGTTCGGATAGGTACCTCCTACTGCTCTGCCATTTGGCTGAATGGACGGTTTAAGTTGGTCGGTAATAAGTTTGTAGGCATGATTTCCATCCAACAGGCGAGCCCAAAGATTGACTTTCCAGCCCATGGACCAACCCGTGGATTCATCTCCTCTGGCAGTCAGTGATGTTCTTGCAGCAGAAAAAAGTTCAGGATTGGTAAAAGGGGAGATTTGATTCGAAGGAAACAAGCCATAAAGATGTGATACATGGCGGTGATTGTCCTTTTCACCATCCAAGTCTTCCATCCATTCCTGCAATTGACCCCATCTGCCAATTTGCATGGGTGCAAGATGATTAAGTCTTTCTTTCAATTGAAGAACCATTGAATCATCGGTTTTTAGAATCTCTGCTGCTTGAATGGTTTTCGAAAGAAGGTCAAACACCAATTGATTGTCCATTGTTGTTCCGGATGTCAGGGATGTGGGACGGCCGGCAGGGACATTTTCAGGTGAAACGGCCGGGCTTACGACCATCCATTTATGAATGGGTTCCTCCACCATGGCTGTGAGGAAAAATTTAGCTGCACCTTTCATTGCCGGATAAACGGATTTAAGGTACTCTTTGTCACCGTTGTACATGTATTTGTCGAAAATATGCTGTGAAAGCCAGGCTCCACCCATGGGCCACATGCCCCAGAAAGCTCCGTCGATAGGGGCGTTGAATCTCCAAATGTCGGTGTTGTGGTGCAAAACCCAACCTTGGGCACCATACATTTTCTTAGCCGTTTCTTGTCCGGTCACAGAAAGTTCTTTAACCATCTGAACCAATGGCTCATTCATTTCAGTCAAATTAGTGACTTCAGAAGGCCAATAATTCATTTCCGTATTGATGTTTACCGTGTATTTGCTATCCCAGGATGGATTAAGCCTGTTATTCCAGAGTCCCTGAAGCGTAGCAGCCTGTCCACCAGGCCTTGAACATGAAATGAGCAGGTAGCGGCCGAACTGAAAATACAACGAAACCAACTGTGGGTCATTGCCTTTGGCGAAATCAGCAATTCGAACATTGGTGGGATTTTTTATGGAATCCGTCACTCCCAAATCAAGGGAGACACGGTTAAAATACGTTTGAAAATCGGCCACATGACTTTTTAACAATGTTGAGAAGTCTTTCTTTACAGCCTTGTTGAGATAGTCATCCGCTTTTGCGGTTTGGTCCCCGGAAATATCTTTATAACTTATGAAGTTCGTTGCCATGGAGATGTAGATGATAGCCTCATCTGCCTTGCATACCGTCAAATTCTTGTCAGAACCAGTGACCGATCCACCCTTAGTAACGATCTTGACATCGTTCTGGAACTTTACCCCTCCTTTGATGGAATCATTATCGGCAGAAATGCCTGTCATGACCAATTGATTTTGTCCGACCGTCTTAACTTCAAAATTACCCGGGCGGGTATAGGAAGTGGTGAAACTCAAGTGACCTGGTTTGCTAGCTGTAAAGCGGGCAACGATAACCTGATCGGGAAAACTTGAAAAAACTTCTCTTACATATGTTACACCATCTACGACATAGCGCGTGGTGGTCGTTGCTGTTTCGAGATTCAGTTCACGGTAGAAATTGGTATAATTCTCATGCCCGGGAAACTCCAGGAACAAACTTCCAGCTGTCTCATAGGGCATTCCCTGAGACCTCTTGCTGATCATTTTTTGATTGACCAACGTCTCAGCCTCTTTTAACTTACCGTCAAAAATCAACTGTCTGATTACGGGTAGCGCTTCCAAGGAGCCTGGATTCTCATTCCGGTAGGGTTGGCCAGCCCAAAGGGTTCCTTCATTCAACTGGAATTCCTCTTTCGAAGGGTTACCGTAAATCATGGCACCCAACCTGCCGTTACCAATTGGAAGAGCCTCTTCCCAAATCTTGGCAGGCTTGTCATACCACAGTTTCAAATGGGTATCCGAATTCTTGGATGAAGCAGTTCCAGCATTTGCTATTCCACTAATAATCAAGCAAAACGAAAACAAAAATACGGATTTCAATCTGGTCATTTTAAGTTTTTTAAAATTTGATTTTCCATTCATTTTGCGACGGAATTGACCCTAAGTACGGTCATGGAATTGGCCGGAAACTGTCTTTTTAAAACATTTCCTTTTAGCATCAGTTTTTCAGTTTTTGGAGAAACCTTGGTCGGCTCTTCCAATGTATTTTCATCAAGTGCGCTGGGCGAAGTCAAAACGATGGCCGTACCAGAACCGGACAAAAGACTGGCGCTGACCAAGTCAATCCGAGCAGTGACTG
>Ga0302288_1001368_pt1 | contig 15964 bp, 12 predicted proteins | sample III_Fen_N1_1_FD_194549 | JGI IMG/M metagenome (GOLD analysis project Ga0302288, IMG submission 194549) | Peat permafrost microbial communities from Stordalen Mire near Abisko, Sweden - III_Fen_N1_1 | ecosystem: Environmental > Terrestrial > Soil > Wetlands > Permafrost | place: Sweden: Abisko...
CAATTCGGTCAGATATTCCCAGTAAATACAGGTGGTGCCTACACGCTGTGGGTCGGTCATCGAATCCCCCAGAAAAGCCACCCGCTTGCCCCTCCACTGTGAGTCCGTTGTTTTTTCATTTGCTTCCACAGTTACTTTTGGAACAATCTGCTGGGCAGTTCCGGTAAATCCGGCTGTTAATAAAAGGGCACAGGTAATTGCGGTTATTCTTTTCATATTTTGATACGTGAATGTATTTTCAAAAGTAGTCTTTTTTTTAAGGAAAGGCAAGTATACGTATCAATTTTTCATGGCATTTTTTCTGAATTTGAGTAAGCGTGAAGTTACGGAGTCTGAAATTTGTCATTTTTTTCTCCACAATCGTATTCATCGAGCCGGATTTGACAACTTTTTCCGGGCATAATCACTCCTTCGTTGATTAATAAAAATTGTCATAACTTTATCCGGTAAGCAATCCCTCCTGAAAAATATTTAAGACGTTGAGCCATTGAGAATAGGTACAAGTGCTTAAACACTAACAGGCTCCCCCCAAGATTAATTCCAATGCTGTCGTATTCACCCATGAAGGTTATCGGTTTAAAAACAGCAGGAGTAAAAGTTATACCCCCGAACAAACCTACAAATTCGTTATTCCTAAGCAATTTCGCACCATATCCGGAAGTAATACCAAGAATATTAGTATTTATCTCAATGTGTTTGGTCAGGACTATATAGGAAGCACCGAAATACTGGTTCTTATTTGTATGAGTATAAATATCGTGAACACCTATGAGTATTGAAGGAAAGTAATCTCTTTCTTTTATGAGTTGCATTCGAAGGTTGATACTTCGATCTTCCTGGGTATAACGTCCTGTTGACGGGGTTTTAATAAGTGTACATTTATAGGCAACCTCTAGAAAAGGCAAAAAAGTCAGGTTAAAATAATAATTGCCGGTATTGTATCCCCATGCAGGCTGGTTAATTTCAGGCAAATAATTAGTGCCCATAATAAATGTCCCATCAGCCTGCATATCGGCTGATGGAATATTTAATAGACCTGTAGTACCAGTAAGAGTTTGGGCAGTGGAAATTGCCGGCAATAACAAAAATAACATTGTTTTTAATAGTATATTCATCGAGTTAATTTATTTATCGTTCATTGTCCACTATCCATTATACGAAAAAATGCTAGAAACTGTATCCCAACGATATCGTCACTTCCGGTCCGGCAATCGATATTTTTTGCTTGACAGTGCTTATGCCATCCTTTAATTCTTGTGTGTAACCACCCAGATTATACATAAACTCGGCAGCAACTATAAAATTACCAAACGAACGGTCGATACCGATTACCGGGGCAAACGAGTAATCCTGTCCCTGTTGTTCGGTAGTTTTAGAACCGTCATCCAGTTTGTTTTGGATAAGAAAGAACTGACCATCAATACCTATATAAGGCTGAAATCCACTGAACGAAGCAACTTTTGGCGCATATACTGCCCCCAGCCGGAAACGGGTAAAATCAATATGAAGGCTATTGATGGTTGAACTTTCGTTGCCTTTCACTTTATCGCTCCAATACGATATGCCAACCCTTGCTCTTAGATTATAAGGCAAAGCAAAAGTGACATCCCCACCAATGGAGATATTTCCTACAAAAGTTTCAGTAACGCCCACTGCGGGCAGATATGTATTGTTCCAATAATCCATTTTAGGATTATACCAACCTGACGTAAACTTTACACTTAAGACCTTGAACAATTTTTGAACTCCCTGCGGTTGTTCCTCTACTTTCACTTGTTCTTGAGCTTGAACTTGTTCTTGCGCTTTTCCTGTTATAGCAATCAGTAATAATAGGAATAGGATAGATATAATTTTTGTTTTCATTGTTGTGTTGCTTTTAGATTAATTCTTTCCTGAGCCGCCTTTATGATCACAATAAACGTTGCAACCCTTTTCATTACTATATTCAAAGTGTCCCGTCCCCGGCGGACATTTTAATGATTCAAGCACCTTCCTACATTGATCTACAGTAATTCCACAAAAAGGAGCAGCAGCAACACCTTGAATAACAGCACCACCACCTTTAATAACTCTAGGATTAATAGCTTTTACATTCTTTTTAGAAACATCAGTTTTCATCATTTCAGATGTTAATTGAAAGCTGTAATAATTTTGCTCTCCAAACACGTTAGCTAAACAATTATACGTGTTACTGTTATCTGATTCTTTACTAACAACGACATATAATTGTCTTGCATTATCAATTTTTATATAGGATACACCAGGTATATTTAACTCTTGTACTGCTAAAGAATCAAAGACATCCTTATCTATAAAAATATTGAATGTTGATTTCTGTTTAGTGTTTTTATCATACACATCCGTTTTAAACATAAAATTGCCAGTAGTAGGATTATTCCATACTTTATATGCAATATCAAGATTCTCAGTTTCTGCAGTAACATCTGCATTTCCCACAAATGTTGTATATCCATCAATTCCAGCATTTAAATCAGCCACATCCTTTTGGCATCCATTCAATAAGTAAATTTCAATTGCAATAACAAAGAAAAATGGAATAATAATAAATAATTTTTTCTTTTTCATTTTAGTAAATTTTTAGTTAGTAGATCTGGACTAATCGAGTAGGTAGGGGGATTGCTCCCCCACCCTCTCACACCACCGTGCATGCTCTCGCACACGGCGGTTTCTTTTAGTAGTTAAACCTCTAAATAAAATCGGTTAAGGCTCGTTCTTCTATCCTGCCCGAATTGTTTGCTGCTCCTTTCCTGATGTTGCTCCGCTTACGACTTTACAACTTTCTGAATGGCTCGTAATACTCAAACTGATATATTACGACTTCCTGCCGCTCCGCAATTCCGATTTCAAAATAACTGCTCCAGGTTCTACCTGATTTACCGGAAGCAGTTACGGTTGAATTTGGGGCTGTACGCAATCCATAGCTCGCTCACCCTCCGCTAGTCGGCCTTATATCAGATTTCTGTGCGTTAGAACGCTAAATTTGCTGATGACTTCTTTCAGATTCCACCTCACGGTGGACACCCTTGTCATTCGCTAACACTTCCTTTCAACTAGGCGTGTACGAGGACTTACACCTCGCAAGAAAAAGAACCATGCCCAACATACTAAAAATGTTCGACCCGATTTTCATTGAGTCGTGTTTCAAAGGTTTGTCCGTAATAAAATTTATTCTCTGCATTATATTTCCAATCGAAGTAATAGGGTGTCCATAACTGGAAGTAGCAGTTCTTTGTTATATTTCTTTTGTAGACAACCTCAAAAAAAGGCAGAAAAGTCAGGTTGAAATAATAATTACATGTATTAAATCCCCATGCATGTTAGTTAATTTCCGGCAAATAATTAATGCCCATAATAAATGTCCCATCAGCCTGCATATCGGCTGATGGAATATTTAGTAGGCTGGTAGTGTCATTTAGTGTCTGAAAATCATTTTTTTTAGACACAATAACAAAAAATTATGAATGAGATAAATTCCATAATAATATATCTATTATTGTTTATACTTTATCTGCCCAAAACTTATGAACAACTCTGTTTTGTATCTTGGTTATTTCGCATTGGCTTTTACAAGGAAGATATAATGATCGGTTTTTGTTATAGTTCTCTGCCGGACATCCGCCCACACATGAATTCATTTCACTGCATTTCGAGCATTCAATAAATGATTCAGATTTCATATTAAATAATTGTTCTCTTGAACTCAGATTTGTTATACCTTCATAGATATTTCCTAAGCAATATTCATTACATGAGAAAGACTCAAGTCCAATAAACTTACTACATGGGTAGATATTTCCATTGGCAGTAACCGTTACTCCGTTCCGACCTGCACGACACCCCCAATTTCCAATCAAACAATTATTCATGTTCTCTTCTTTTTCAAATAGAGTTATCCGAAATGGATCTTTATTGCTGACGCGTTCATTATAGTATTCCGAAGTTTTCGTAAGTTCATCTTCATAGATTCTAAGAGTCTTTTCATCCCATTCGGGTCCGTAACACATTCCTATAAGAAATTGGTTAATGCCTTTGTTAAAGAGGTATTCAATGTTTTTCGTGAGATTTGCTACTGTATCTGGACAGATGGTCATTCTGGTTCCAACCCAGGATTGGTACTTTTTTAATAGTTCAATTTTATTAAATACAGATGCAAATGAACCTTTTCCATCAATCATCACCCTATGTTTATTGTGTGTCTCTTCATCTCCATCTATACTCAATAAGTATTTTACCCTTCCATTTCCTTTTTTCAATATATCCTCACTTAACAAAACACCGTTAGTAGTAGCATCAAAGTGAATTTTCTTATCAGTTTGAGTGGAAATATCTTCGGCATAATCCAATAATTGAAGGATTTTTTTAAATTCCAGTAAGGGTTCACCACCAAGTAAAGTATAATACAAATCTTCTTTATTGCCAGAATAAAGGACCAAAAAATCTAATGCTTGCTTGGCGGTTTCGATAGTAAATGCATTTTTACTCTTCTTTTTTACAAAACAATAATCACACCTTAGATTGCATTGTTCCGTAAAAATAGTTTCTAATAAATCTAAATGCGTAAAAAAAGAGCAGTTAAAAATAGTTAGTAATAATTTGAATATCTCTGCATCTGTCAAACAGTTAAAATTATTTTGATTAAAAACTCTTTCTGAATCTTTTAAAAATTTAAAAATGAAAGTTTGGGGAAGATCAAACTCTTTCGAGAAAGATATAATCTTTTCTTTTGTATTTTTATCCATAATTACATTATGTGAAAATTTAGAGCATTGAAACTAAGACATAGCCCCCCCTTGATGTATATCTGAAGGACAAGAATACGCTTTTGGGCAAGAAACTGTAGGGCAGTTAACATTACTAATTGGAACACAGTTATTTATATTTGTACAAGAAAACTTTGTGTCACAATTAACTTTATTATTCCAACAATTTACTGTATCTCGACAAGTAAAATTATTTAAACATTGGTTTCCATCTGAATTCTGACAATCAAATGATTGAGATGCAGGGCATGTGTAACTGAGTTTGACACAGTCGTGAGTTATATTCGTGCAAACCACAGATGGATCACTGTTATCACTACATGAGAAAAGGGAAATAAGCCCCGATGATGCAATAATGCTAATCGCGATAGTTTTGCCTGTTGTTTTAATAAAATCCCTTCTAGAAAACCCTTTTTTTTTAATCAGAGTTTCAATTTTTTCAAGTTCTGCTTTTCTTCTTTTCATTTTAGTAAATTTTTAGTTAGTAGATCTGGATTATAAAAATGTTCAGCCCGATTTTCATTGGGTCGTGTTTCATAGGTTTGTCCGTAATAGAATTCCGTTCCGGCATTATATTCCCAATCGAAGTAATAGGGTGTCCGTAACTGGAAATATCGGTTCTTTTTATAATGCTTTGGAAAGATGGGTATGGCAAAACAAAAACCTCCATTGAACTTAGAACCTGCTTTCAGGACATAGAATCCAATGGCTGTTTCATTCCAGTAACGGGTACAATCACCACGAACGCCATAATCGCCATTCAGATAGCGACCCGCGGTGGCATCGAATTGAAGAGAATATCGTTTATAAAAATAGCCGCCTTTCAGGAATCCGGTAAAAGTATTCATGTCATTGCGATACCATCCTGTATCATAATACTGATAGGTTCCGGTATAACCGGTATTTATGCTTAGATAAACCTGTCCCCCAAGGAAATAACGGGTTAATGTCAGATCGGCTCCATACCGGTCGGCATTAAACTTCCCGACAACAGCGCGTCCTAAGATAATTCCCGGTAACCGAAATTCCTGTGCAAGTGTAATAAAGCCGGGGCGGATTAAATAACTTTCATCACCATATTGATAATCGCTACAAATAGGGAAAATTACTTGTCCGGTAAATTTCATTCCACGCCAGAGTGAGACTTCAATTGCCGGCGCAATATTGAATTGCACTTCATAAATACGGTCAAACCTTGCGTTCATCATAGCTAGCTGAGAATAAAACACCAAATCTATTTTATTAAAGTACGGATTATTGGGAACTGAATCACGAAGTATTTTCCATACACGGTCTGTATTGTATGAAATATTAATTAGCCGTGCTGTTTCAGGGGATGTTATTTTTGTGGATCTGTATTGCTGCCAGACATGACTGGCGGTTTGAGTTACAACAACAGGTAAGTCATTAACCAGAGTGATTACTTTCAGACTGTCATAGCCACAATTTCCAAGGAGATCCAATACTGAAGAGAGTGCGGTTGATTTATCACGAAAAATATTATTCTCGTAACTTATTATCAGGGTTTTATTCGTTTCGGGGTATACACGGATATTTTCAAAACCAATCTTCTCAAGCCTTTTGGTAATTTCAAAGGTCCGGACTTGCTGTGCTGACAACGAAGAGATGTTTAACAACAACAAATAGAATAATGCTATATATTGAGAATAGTTTCTCACCGTTTTTAAACGTTACAAAAAACATTCAAACAAATAAGAGAAATTCAATAGATCGCAAAGAAATAGATATAGAAAGAGAAATAGGAAAGGAAAAGGAAAGAGAAATAGAAAAAATCTTTGGGAAAATAGCTATAATAAAAAACAACTGAAAAATAGTTCCTACATAATGAATAGGTTTACATACTTCTGTTTCGTCGCTATTATGCAATTTAATAATAAAGGGAGAAATAACTCACATTCATCCATTTCAATAAATGAAATAGATATTACTGATACAAAATTATATAATTTATGTTGATTTAAAATTATAACTAGTGTTAATATATTTTATTAAAATGTTATAATATTTTAATTCAGCTTTTTGAATTATCATAGAGTAAATTGTCGGTATCAATTTTTAACATACAGCAAATAAAAATTAATCCTTTGTACTATCAAAAAACAATCTATAAATAAAACAATTTCAGGAACTACCAACTGTCAGATTTGCGACATAAACATAGAAAATATTGACATCTATCATAGAGACAGGAAATAAACGTGGAACACGGAACGCGGAACGCGGAACGCGGAACGAATCAACCATGCCCTAAAACAGTAAGAGGGTGCCTTTTACGGCACCCTCTTTGAACATAAAATAAAATGTTACTATCTTTGTATACTGATTAAACACCATGAGTTTGATTTTGGATAAGTTTTAATAAGCGAGTAGTTAGCTTGCTTATTTCTGCAGTATCGTTGAGTTTCAGATTCATTATCCAACCCTTTTACAGATTGTCAAATTGCTCCTCCACGTTGGATAACGCAGCCCCGTCTGTCTTAGAATCGTTTTTTACTTTACACAATCAGGATCATTGTATGTAGTTCCTTTTACAAAACTACTTGTTGATGATTTCCGGAATTAGCAATTCAACTTCAAATGATTTCTCATTTGATAAGTAAACTTGCCCCGGCAAAGTACGCTTTTCTACTCTTCCTCCTTTAACGGATTTATAGTAGATCACGACAATTCATAAAACTCAAATCACTGTCAATAGAAATTGAAATTCTGTATATTATTTCATTGTTGAACAATAAAACTACTTTCGTCTAAAATTCTGTGCAATCTCATTTCGACGTTCACTTAACTATTTGCATAGCTTCGTATAATGACTGTTTCTTTGCAGATGCGTCATTAAGATAGAATTAAAGTAAACATCTTTTCATCTGATCTTTTTACGGCATTGAAACTGAGAATTGGGTAATTCTCATTCACAACGGGGTAATTTTTCGCCGCTTCACGCTTCCAACCATTTGTCCCGTATTAAGGAGAATTCTGTTCTTCGGGTGTTCCGGTTCAAATTTATCATTCAGATTTTCTGATGTTGTCAGCTTTATCTTACAGGTACAATCTTAATATTGCTATAAAGATTATATATACAGATTTTATTTACTCTTGACTGTTTTACTCTGTTGGTATTTATACCAAAAAATAAAATTCGTTCAATTATAAACTCATTTTAGATGACATACTGAACAATGCGACTTTTAATTTTTTTGTACTGCATCGCCCGTAACTGTTAGCCACATGTTCAAAGCATTGCTGTTTTTACTTTTGTGACCGGAAATGAATAGAAGTAACGAATTACTTTTAAACAATCCTTATCGCGGACTACCCGGCTTTCCTGTCTTAGAGACAGGGTTACGTTTTATTCAAACGCACCATAATTATATTTAGATAGTCTGACCCACAGCGAAATTTATTTTTGCCAGAGACCGTAAAACCATTAGCATTGCTATACATCTCATTGCAAACTTGCGTAAACAATATAGGAGATAACTTGTCTTAACAGTCAGTTCGTTCTTTACATAAAATAGTTTTTCACTCTGAATTAGAGTTCAATATTTACCTATTGACTTTTTTTGATGTATCAGTATTTCAAAGATCGTTTCAACACTTCAGTTCATGTTTTGAGTAAACTCATGCACAAATATAGTACATTGAATATACAATTTGCAAGGATTTGAGCCTGTTTTTGCGAACAACTTTTCAACTGAGTTATGAACCGGTTATGAACAGAACAATCATATGATTATCAAACCACATGAAGCTTCGTTGTTGATAACTATTATTCCGGCTTGCATTTGCCCACTGTGATTTTCAATTAAAATTGTTTTTTTACTTCATATAAATACATTTCATAAAACGGATAGTTCATTTCAGGAAAGCATAACCTTGACTGAAATTAATGACGTATTTATCTGACAAAACCTGCAAATCCATTTTATACTGATATTTTGCACTCATTATCCGGTTTTTTGAAAATTTCAGTTTTGCTCAGTCCTACACAATCTACCATAATTAAATTTCTCGTTGGAAGGATATATAAATGAAGCAATCAGGATGGTTATTCTTTCTAATAGTAAGGTTGCGTAGCACAATTTAAACATCCTGTCAATACTTTTTTCATACTCCTTTTCTCGACGCTCAACGCTCAATACTTAATGCTTAATGCTCAAATTTCTCCCTTTTCAAATTTCTCAATCAACTCTCCTGCAATACTGATGGTTGGCGGATGGTTAGGAAGGTTTTCCCGGCCAAACCACTCAGCATCTGTAATTTCTATGTGATCGGGCCGGACAGGTTGGGTGTCGTCTGCTTCGGCAATAAAACCAATCATCATGGAACCCGAAAAAGGCCAGGGTTGACTTTTATAATAACGGATATTTTTAACTTTCAGACCTACTTCCTCCATGACCTCGCGCCGTACGGTTTCTTCGAGCGATTCACCAATATCAACATACCCTGCAACCAGGGAATAACGTTTTTCTTCAAAATTGGAATTATGCGCCAGTAGGATCTTATTGTTACTGATAATGGCTACAATAATTGCCGGTGAGATGTTGGGATAAACTGTAGTATGGCAATCAGGACAGATGATAGCCCTTTCATCCTGTTTCTCTGTTGTTTTCGATCCGCACTTGCCACAGAATTTGTGTTGTAAATACCAGTTATTCAGCTGAAAGCCGACAATGCCAACCCAGGCTGTTTCCTGCGGTTGGAAAAAACGAAAGAAACTGATTTCTTTGTAACTAAAACCGTCATTTTGGCATTTTGGTTCCTCACGGATAAGGAAACAACGCACATCATTCAGCGTAAATAGAAAAGTACCTTCGATACTATTGAATATTGCTGACACATCTTTTTTTCTGGGTATTTCGAAACCATCACCGGTGGTCTTTAATAAAACTGAATGCTCATTGTAATGAAGGATATAATCGTCCTCTGCAATATTATCTGTAATAATAAACTGGTTATTGAAGCGATGTGGAAATATTTCATGAATCATATTGAAAACGGGCTTAAATTGTATTTTTTATAATTGGATATTTAATTCTTACGTTAGAATTATGTACACTGTCCATCTTCTGACAGAAGAAGTGAAAGCAGGGCAAATGTTATAGGTGGAATTCATCAATATCTCTTAAATAATTAAAGATTTTCAAATGACCTGTTTGTTAATCCTTAAAAACTTAAATTACAGCATCCTGCCAATTATTAATTGTTAATTATTAATTATTAATTCCTTTCAAGGTATTTATGGTCAGCTATTATCTCTCAGAATCCCATTAATCGCCGAACCTTACCTGCATTATTCTTTGTTGTCAGATATTCCAGCAATAAGAATGCAACATCTACCGCAGTTGATGGATTCCAGGAGGTAATCAGATCATCGTCCATGACAATCGGTTGATGGATTACATTGACCCCAAATTCCTGTAATGCTTCACGCCGGACAGCACTGTTGTAGGTAGTCCCTTGTTTATCTTTTAAAACACCACTTTTTGCCATCGGCAATGCCCCCACACAAATAGTTGCAATCATTTTATTCTGAGCTTTAAAACCACGGATGACATCCAGAAACTTTTCATCATATGCATCCTGATAAAAACCATATACCTCAAAACCACCGGGAATAGCCAGCGCATCAAAAAAAGAAATTTCAATGTCATCAACTACATAGTCCACAATAAACCGTTGATTAAATGAACTCTTAATTTCCTTTTTTAATCCACAGGTAAACAATTCGGTCGAACCATCACCTTCAACAAGATTCCATCCGATGACATCAATGAATACACTTGCTTCAAATGTTTCAAATCCATCAGCTAATAATAAGAGTACTTTTTTCATATTGAGTCAAAATTTACTTTTCTGTCATACTAATTCTACTTTGACAGATTCTATTTTTTAGACAAGATTTACAGGATTAACATGTCAATCGTGCCCTAAAGGAATGATATAATCCAAAAAAACTATAAAATTTATGTTGTTTAGATGATTATTGAATACTATGAAACCTGTTAATTCTGTTAATCTTGTCTCATTTTTTTATTATTTTAATCTGTCAAAGTAGAATTAAATAATCATAGTTTTTTATCAATCTATTTATTAATCTACAAAAACCTATATCTCAGCATCTTGATAATTTTTAATTTTTAATTATTAATTATTAATTGCCTTCTTAACTGTCTTTATCGTTACAGTTGCATCAGTTAATCCCGGTGAACTTACTACAAGTCTGATAGCACCGGTTTTTTGAGTACTTTTAAGTACAACAAGTGCTCGTCCATGCCAGGCATTACGTGTAGTACCAACATATTGTTCAACATCTTTCAAATTGGCATTATCCACACCGGCAATTACACCTGGGCCAATGACTGTGAATTGTAGTTGATTTTCCGCATTGGGCTGAAGGTTTCCATCCTTGTCGGTTACATCAACTGTAACAAACGATAAATCCTGCCCGTTTGCCTGTATTTTGGTCCGGTCGGCAGTGATCTTTATGTTGGCAGCACTGCCGGACGTTTGTAAAATAGTTGTTTCTATTTCTTTATCATCACTTACACCTACAGCACGTAACACGCCCGGTGTATATGGCAGGGTAAACGTAGCCTTAAACTGCTGTTCTTCGGTAGTAGCTTTTTCGCCTATGAGTTTCTTGTTTAAATAGAGCCTGACGGTTGGATACATGGAATACACTTCCACCTGTATGTCTTTTCCTTCGTGTCCCGGCCAGGTCCAGCTTTCCCATGTTGGCCACACCGACCACATAGTTTCTTTGATATTTCCTGAATCAGGATTAGGTTCCCGAACTGCCATATAGAGCTTTTCGGCATGATTATACAACATACTTCGATAGTGGGATATTGGTTTTCTCCATCCGGTCAAATCTATATCGCCGCAATAGGCACCATGCCAGGGGAAGAAATCGTGTTCCCAATGTTCTCCCGGTGTTTCACCCTGATAGTACCACCTACCAATACCTGATTCGCCTAAATAATCGAGAGCTGTCCAGACAAAATCCCCAATGATATACTTATTGCTTTGTACCATTTTCCAGTTCGAAAATGCATCCCTTGGATACGATTCGGTTTGGACAATAACACGTGAAGGTACTCTTTCGTGATCGGAAGGAGCAAATTTTATGGCATAGTTATATCCGCTAATATCGTGTTCGGCAAACAGCTTATCGTAATTTTTCCAGTCTTCCCCCCAGGTGCATACTGCCGATGTTACCGGCCTTTGGTCAATCTTGTGGATACAGCCTATAAGTTTGTTTGCCGTTATAATGGCTTCAGGTTTTTGCCTTTCCGGAATTTCATTGCCAATGCTCCAGATAATAACCGAAGGGTGGTTGCGGTCGCGCAGTACCATGGCTTCAATGTCACGTTGCCACCAGTCTTTAAAATACGAGGCATAATCGTAACTATTTTTGTGCTCTTCCCAGCAATCGAACGATTCGTCCATTACCATCAGTCCTAATTTATCGCAGGCATTCAAAAAGGACTCAGATGGGGGATTGTGTGATGTACGGATTGCATTAAATCCGGCTGATTTCAGAATCTCCACACGGCGTTCTTCGGCGCGGTCAAAAGCAGCAGCACCCAAACAACCATTATCGTGATGTACGCAACCTCCGTTCATCTTTACCATGTTCCCATTAAGCTGAAAACCATTTTCGGCAGTGTATTTCAGTGAACGTATCCCGAAGGTGGTCTTTGTATCGTCAATGACTTGATTTTTTTCGAGCACCTGTACCCTGGCCTGATAAAGATGAGGCGTTTCCGGTGTCCATAACAAAGGTTTTAATACAGTTATGGTTTGCTCTATTTCCTTTTCGCTTTTTGCTAATAGAGTTACATTGATTTGATTGTTGTTCGTATTGTTAGCATTTTCATCTGTTAGTTGAGTTTTGAGAATGATGTTTTGTGGGATATCAGTTTCGTTCTTTACAAGGGTTTTTATCTGAACGGCTGCTTTTTCTGAAGAGACCTCAGGGGTTATAATTCCAACACCCCAATGGGCCACATGTACAGGACCGGTAACAATCATCCACACATGGCGATAGATACCCGAACCACTATACCAGCGGGAATTCATCTGTTGTGAATTATCAACCCGCACTGAAAGAACATTTTCTTTGCCAAAATTCAAATAAGGAGTCAGGTTGTAGCTAAATGATGAATAACCATAAGGGTACACGCCAAGAGATTTTCCATTTATGAAGACTTCGGAATTCATGTAAACGCCTTCGAAATAAATGGTAACACATTTACCTTTCCATACTGGAGGGACATTAAATGTTTTTCTGTACCACCCGATACCTGCAGGGAAGTAACCGCCACCGCCGCCAGTCGGATTATGGGAATTTATTTTCCCTTCAATGCTCCAGTCATGTGGCAAAGTAAGATTTCGCCAGTCTTTATCGTCAAAGTCGTTGGCGCTGGCTGCCGGTGGATCACCCAAAAAGAATTTCCAATTGTAATCGAAAAGCTGTTTGCGTTGGATGTTTTCGTGTGCTTTTGCGCTTATTACACCTCCTGTTAAAAGGACTATTGCTATCGATAGAAGTTTTAAAAATTTAAACATGAATGTATTTTTAGATCGTAAAGGATAATTCTGCAAATTTATATAAAAATTATCTTTTTTATCCACTTTTACTCCATGTTTATTGGGTTGCACATATGGATAGTTTAACTTTGTAACCCGGACTGATATTAATGAAGTTTTTAGCTGAGTGCAATCCGCAAATCCAACTTATTCATGTTTTCTTCCGTATCCTTTCAATTATTAATTTTTAATTTTTAATCATTAATTATTTACTTACTTGCTTTTAAAACATCTTTTAAATAGTAAAGTACATCTTCACGAAGTATTTTCAGTGCAACTTCCTTTGAAATCTGGCCATCAGTACCATCAGGTTCTATTTGAAACCAGTAACATGTTTCTTTAAGCAGAAAAATACGATCAACAGGTAACTGAACCTGATCCATGAAAAATGACTCTTTATTTTTATTAAAAGAATGGACGTATTCTTTATGCGTATAGTTTTCCTTGTTAATAATGAAATCACGATGATGTTGATTAAGATAATCGTAATGGCCGCCGGTATATATGAATCCATATAATTTACCCTGACTTATAAAACCAACAGTCAACACAACTTCAGCACTATCATTTAACATGATCAGATCACCAATGCTTATCGAGTTGTATGAGATACCGCTTTTAAACAATTGGTCGATAATTACCGGAACGGCTTCACTGGGACGAATCCAGCTGGTTAGTCCTAATCGGATACAATACTGATAATAATTAGTGTGATTTATTATCTGCGATTCGCAACCACAAATGGTCAACAAAAACAGGCTAAATAGTATGTATCTCTTCATATCATTGACCGATAATTTTTTATATCTAAAAATTAAAAACCAATACTTTAACCATGATAGTGTTTGTCTTAACGAAGCAGACAATTTGACTCCTGACACTTAAAAGACAATTCGTTCAATAAATGCCGGTAGCTTTTCTTTCATTCTTATATTCTTTAGTTTCAATCTGACTATTATAAAACAGATCGTTCTTTTTAGTTGAAATACACTGAATACCTAACTTAATTTCTTCAGGTGATAGTTGATTTCCCGGATCAGGACATCTGCAGTCTATTAACACCATGACCTTTGCAGAAGTTTAATAATCATATATTTATTTGAAATCCGGAAAATGCATAATTAAAAAAAACTGATTCATAACATTTCATCAAATCACAGTTACAAAGCAACAGTTGAAGCAAATGTTTTCAATTTCATTCATAACGCCAGAAAGATTGAATGGGGTTAATGCAATCTATTCATTTCGTCAGCTCAATAGGAATAGCAATTTCAATTTCTTCTTCCTGAATTTTATGTGTTTTTTCTCCTTTTAAATTATAGTAATATCCATCAATAAACTTTCCATCGATATATTCCTTTTTTTTCATTATTTCGCCCGTATCGTAAAAATCAACCCAAATCCCTTGTTTATGTCCGTTTGCATTTATCATGTTAATCGTATCATTATCACAAATTTCAAACTGAATTGACTTGACAGGACAATCACATAAAGTAGCATGTTCAAACTGAATAACTTTCGGTAATTCCCTAAATCCTGTGAGGGCAAACACAAATCGTTGATCATCACGCTCGAACAATTGTTTGATTGACATCTGGTAAGTCAAAATAGTCTCCATTTTTCTTTTTGATTTATTGAATACCTTTGTTTTTATAACATTCGTATTTTCAAGATTCAAATTCAACGTATCTTTTAAGTAGCTGAAAGAATAGAGATACGAATCCAGATCTCGTCCGTTATTACTAATGAAAATTGTTAAATGCAATGTATCCTTTATTAAATATTTCGATGAAACGCAATTTCCTGTATAACTACAATCTTTAGATACATCAAGGAAATGAGCAGCCTGAATTAATTTATATTTCCGGGCTGCAATAGAATTAATAAAGACCATAACCAATAATAGGAAAAAGAATCTTTTCATAGTGTTTTCGTACATTTTAATATATTCTGACTAAAAACCTTATTCCAATCACTTTTCTTACTCTTTGTTATTCAGAATAGTGCTGAGATAGATTGCAACCCCGACTTCATGCCGGGTTGTTCCGACCGCACTAAGGCAAATCTATCTAATGTATCTTTTCCCTTTAATCGGTCATCATCATTGCAAACGTAATTGCAAGTTGTCCAATGGTTAAGAACAACAGATTACTAACAATTCCAGCTATGATAGGCCTTGTTTTTCCTCTTTCATTATAGAAGTTTATTAAGAACAGCAAATCTATTATTAAAATAACCATATAACCAGGATATAGATAGAGAATAAAGCCTGCTTTAAAAATTGCAAGTAGAATACCAAACACAATCAAATATGCCATATTCAAGCCTCCGAATTTCAAAGTGAAATTTCTCTTTAATTCCGGACGTATAATTAATAATGCTATCGGTATTTTTGTTATAAATATAATTGCAAATATAATAAGTAGAATAGTACCGTATTTCAAAATTTTAGATTCTTCCTTCTTTTCAAATACGTAATTCTTATCAACTTTTGAAATGAAGATTTGATTTTTAGATTCACCAAGTTTAATGGAATTTGACTTAATTTTTTGTTTGTCTTTTAGTGTTAA
>Ga0302288_1001372_pt1 | contig 15946 bp, 11 predicted proteins | sample III_Fen_N1_1_FD_194549 | JGI IMG/M metagenome (GOLD analysis project Ga0302288, IMG submission 194549) | Peat permafrost microbial communities from Stordalen Mire near Abisko, Sweden - III_Fen_N1_1 | ecosystem: Environmental > Terrestrial > Soil > Wetlands > Permafrost | place: Sweden: Abisko...
AAAATGCCGTATCTTTGCACCGCATTAGAAAACAATGCAGACATTAAAACCTGGTTCGGTAGTTCAGTTGGTTAGAATGCCGCCCTGTCACGGCGGAGGTCGCGGGTTCGAGTCCCGTCCGTACCGCTTAACACTAAAGACAAATAGTGGAAAAGCGTAGACAAATCCCGTAAAATCAAGGTTTTACGGGATTTTTTATTTCTGGTCAGTGACGTTTGAAAGTCAAGAAAAAGTCAAGAAAAGACAGAGTTCCGTTACTAAATCGTTACTAAAAAAGAGTGATCTAAAATAGTAACGATTTTCAATCCAAGTCTCTGATTTGTCGTCTTTTGTACATTAAGTGTCTGCTCATATACTAAACACTAATCATTCCTTTGCAATGGAAATTACACCCGTTGTTTGGAATTAAAAAGAAAGGATTATGAGCAAAAGTACATTTAAGATTCTCTTCTATTTGAGAAAGAATCAAGTAAACAAAGTTGGCAAAGCCAGTATTATGACTCGCTTGTCAGTAAATGGAGAAGTATCCCAGTTCAGTTCAAAATTGGATGTAGAGCCGGAGTTTTGGGATGTAAAACTAGGAAAAGTTGCTGGGAATAGTCTGAATTCTCGCCATCTAAACAATCTACTGGACGATATCCGCACTTCTTTAAAGAACCATTATCATGAGATAGAAACTCATGAAGCCTATGTAACCGCAGAAAAAGTGCGAAATGCCTTTCTGGGTTATTCCACTAAACAATCCACCCTTCTAGAACTTTTCAAAACCCATAACGAAGATGCCCGAAAATTGGTCGGCATCAGTAAAACCGAAGCTACTCTTTCAAAATACGACCGAGCTTATCGCCGTTTGGGAGAGTTTATGCAAGCCAAGTATAAAATAACGGATATAGCCTTAAAGGAAATCAACTATAAGTTTGTAACAGACTTTGAGACTTACTTGCGTACGGTCAGTAAATGCAATGAAAATACTACTGCTAAATTTATGCAAATGTTACGTATGATCGTTATCGTTGCTAAAAATAACGGTTGGTTATTCAACGATCCCTTTACTAATTTTAAAATCCGGTCAAAACGTGTAGATAGAGGTTATCTAACTGACCCGGAAATACAGACAATTATGGAGAAAAAATTTAGTTTCACCCGTTTGGAACAAGTTCGTGATGTCTTTATTTTTTCTTGCTTTACGGGACTTTCCTACATCGACGTAAAACAACTAACAGCACATAATATTTGCACTTCCTTTGACGGGAAACAATGGATAATGACACACCGTCAGAAAACGGATACCCCGGTCAATGTTCCTTTGTTGAATATCCCATTGACCATCCTAAAGAAATATGAAGGCAAACTCCCTAAAGGGCAATTGCTTCCGGTGTTAAGCAATCAAAAGCTCAACTCTTACCTGAAAGAGATTGCTGATTTATGCGATATTCATAAGAATATTACCTTTCACTTAGCAAGACACAGTTATTTTTCTTTTGCGCTAAAGACGAGCAAATTACAAGGATATTCCTCTTGACAGGTAACAGTTTAGAAACGAGCGAAGTTCTTTCTTTTGCCTCATTCAGCTTTTGCATAAATACAAAGGACGACTTTCGATTACAAAGATAGAAAAGATAATTTTATCGAAGAAAATTATTGAACTTTTCTAACTAAAATTATTTCTATCCACTATTGAGTTCTTGCTCCGCCCCCTTTAGCCTTAAATTCAACTCTACTCTTTTTATTGGTTAGTAGATTGGACGATGGTAACTCACATTATATTGCACAAAGTGCTAAACACGTTTACAAATAATGAAAAGTGATGAATGCCCCTCATAAAAAGGGGCTGGGGTTTTCATTTTTTGTATTCCTCTGTCCCCTATTAGTCAAAAGCGGTTCGGGAAAAACCACCTTTAACAGCACGAGATTTTTACCGAACGGCTTTTGCGGGGCATTAAAGTCAAAATGGCACATTTCTTATTTGGGTTTTATAAAACTATTCATCGCTTGCGGTTTTGGAAAATTGAAATAAGATATGTGCTCCGCTCTGTCTATTTGAGAAATGGTTTTGATAAGCTATTTGGTTATCAATATCATTTATTGGCGATATTGGTGGAACGACTTTAAGCGCAAGCTATACTTGTTTTATTCTTGCCTTAGCTGAGCCAAGTCAAGTCGACTTCGATTGTTTGTAGACAAATTAGAAATAGTCAAAAAAGAAATATCAAGAGTTTCAAAAAGATTTAAGTATTAACTCAAAACTTAATATTTATGCTCTTCTACTTCTTAAAACTTAAAGACAAAGAAACTACCTGAACCGTAACTTCTCTGAGTAGATACAAGCCATATTTATTACGTAACGGAGAATGTTTTTCAAACTTGATTCTATGAATTTAGACTTTTAGTATGTTATCAACTATACATTCCATATTCAAAGTGTATCTGAGTCAATATTGTTTCAACAATAAAATCGTGTAATAGTAAGAATACCGTCCTATGTAAAACTCGAATTAAACCTTACATATATTTTAAAAAATAAAAAGAAGTTAAGTGATGTGTATGCCAAAATCAATGTATTTATTAAAATGTAACACATAATATACCTATATTTAATACATTTTGGCCTAGTAAAATTAATCGATATACTTACATTTGCAATGTTATTTTAAGAATATCGGGGCAAGTCTAATAATATTACCCTAAAAACCAATCAGTTGTATTTCAGCATTTCTTTAAAAGGTTATTCAAAACACCTCTAGATGTCAAATCAAGAAGCGTTTAAAAATAGGCAGCAAGCCAAATTCATTTGCAGCAATTAGTTTAAGCTTGAATTTTGCTTTTATTAACATGGCTGTACTAGTTTCTAAAATTGATTCAATATAAACAAATGATAAAAAACTACTGAGTATGCTATATCATTTACGCTACGTGTAATCTGGTTTGTATCACCGCACCCGCAGCCTCACTTTGCATAAGAAAAAGAATCAGCCATAGAATGGCAATAATATACAATAAGACCGATCAATAGAAGCATGAAAAAAATTACACTTTCCCTATTTTCTATTTCCTTAATGGTAATAAGCCTACAGGCGCAGAATCTTCACAAACTAAGCACAGAGCGCAACGCTTACCGTGCAGCCGATCAACTTGTAAAACAACAAGTAGAGTACAAAGACCCCGGCAGTTCGGGCAAAAATATGACATGGGACTTTCGATTTCTGCAACCCATCAATGAGGAATACTCCCTTAACTATTTTATACCTGATAGTACCAATATGATACGATTGTGCGGACAGGAACACAACACCCGTTATTATTTCCGCCAACAAAAGGACAGTCTGCAAGCCGTGGGATACGAAAATTCCACCACCTATATGGAATACCTCACACCCGAACTGCGTATGCGTTTCCCTTTTGCCTATGGCGATACGCTGTTTAGCTACTTTGTGGGCAAAGGGCAGTACTGCCACCGTCTTGAACTAGCTGTAAAAGGTTATACCCGCGTTGAAGCCGACGCCGAAGGCGAATTACTCTTGCCCAAAAGCGAAACGGTAAAAAAAGCAATGCGCGTGCGCACCCTCCGTCATTATACCGAAACGGGAAAAGACAGCGTGGAAATGACTCTTGATACTTACTCGTGGTATGCTGCGGGTATACGCTATCCTGTGTTCGAAAGTATTAAAACTACTCTGAGCAAAAAGGGAGATAAAAAAGACGAAAAAGGTGAAAGCATGAAAGATACCACCGTGTTTAAAACTTCATTTTATTACCCACCCGAAAAACAAACCTCACAAGTAGAAACAGCCCCTATCCCTGAGGAAGCTAAAACAGCAGACCTTGGTGCAGCCGCCGTATTTACCGAAGCACAACTTATGCCTAACCCGGTCATCGATAATCTCTATATCAAATACAAACTGGTACGCTCTGCCAAAGTTTGGTTTACGGTACATAACAACATCGGCATACCCCAACGCAATACTTCACCACAACAGCTCGGAGAAGGAGAGCATAGCACTACTGTACCTATGAGTAATCTTATTCCCGGAGTATATAGCCTGTTTGTACATGTGGATGATATGGTGATGAGGCTTAATGTGGTTAAACAATAAGAGAATGCGAATCATGACAGATAATATGAATAAAAATAACAATATATGAAACGAAAAAAACTTTTAGCATTACTTATTTTATGTTTATTCTACATGAATAATATATGGGCGCAAACGCTCCCCCCGCCTACTATTGCGAGCCCCAATGTGGCAAGTCTGGGTACATTCGGGACAATCCCGGTGAGTTTATTTACAGGTGTCCCAGACATCAGTATCCCTATCCATACGTTAAAGTATGGCAATATCGAAGTCCCCATCGCGCTACGATACCACCCGGGTTCTGTGAAGCCGGCCCAACATCCGGGCTGGGTAGGCCTGGGATGGAACCTGCAAAGTTTTGGGGCTATCACGAGAACCATTCGCGGGCAAAAAGATGATCCTAACGGCTCAGCGGGTACTGCCACAGCACCGGGTACCTATCCGTATAATTTCGAAAATAGTTATTACCCTGCGAATGCTAGTACAAAAGGTGGTGCAGAGTTGGCAAATTCAAGCAACTGGGATAACCCCAACCAGTTAGCCTTGGATGTGTATCCCTACTTAGTAGGATGGGCGGCAGTGGGATTATTAAACGATGTACAAGCAGACGAATTCTCTTTTAATTTTATGGGATATAGCGGCACTTTCTATTATTCGGGTACTGCCTTAGGATGGCAGGTCAAGTCGGATCAAAACATCAAGGTTACCTTTAATGGATTTTTAAATGCTCAGGACGTTGTGAATTCGATCCAAAAATTCAAGCAATTTGACTCTAGTGTGCCGGCTCCGTACATTACAATTCAGCCCACCTTTCAGCCTAACGTATTTTCAGGTTTTACACTAACGGTGCCCGATGGAACGAAATATACTTTTGGGGGGCCTAACGGCATAGAGTATACTTCTGATTATAAAAGTTCAACGGCCAGCTTTACCGCCGTTACGTGGCTTTTGACAGAGGTCGTTGATGCTAATAATAATAAAGTTGATTTTACGTACCAAAGAACTTACCCAACTGTAAACTTTTCTTTTAGCCAGATAAACGAAGATGTAAAAGGCTACGCCAATAGCGGTCTTTTAATTGGCGGAGGATGCGGTACTTCCACTTATACAAATGGAACAGTGTGTACAAGGACACCTTTCGGCACCGTCATAGGCTATGGGCAAGGAGTTACTGGCACTTTGCAATGGCCGATGTACCTGAGTACAATAAAAAGCCCCAATGAAACGATTACTTTTAATATTTCCGATGCAACCTGTCTGCGAGACCCTGATCTCGGTCTAATCTATAGTGGCGGAGGTAATACTTCGAGCAACTCATTTAATTGGAATCAATACCCCTATAATCCCTTACGCTATAGCACCGATAATTTGAAATGGGAACAGTTGGACAAAATTGTCATCTCAAATAGTGCATCTAATATTTATAGGCAGTACCAGTTTGCATACAGTGCATCTTTGACACAGCGCCTCACACTTAATAATTTCATCGAGCTGGACAATGCGTCAAATGTAATCGATCAATATCAGTTCAGCTATAACAATGTGGCTTCCTTGCCCATAGTGTATGATGGTAATTATACAGACCACTGGGGCTATTACAATAATAGCAATGTCCAGGGCATAACGCTCGATAATATTTTCAATTACAAGTCTACCAACCCTTCGTTGGTTACAACAGGTCTCTTAAACCAAATAACCTACCCTACGGGCGGTTATACCAAGTTTAATTGGGAACCGCATGATTATTCGCAGGTTGTTTCAACAGGCAGACAATCGCTCACATCGTCACCTGGCTATGCTGCCGGCGGCAGCAGGATAAAAGAGATTACAAGCTTTGAGAAAACAGGAACATTGCTTTCAGACAAAAAATATTTCTATAAAAGAGAGTACACTGCCGGGGGCAATACCAGTTCATTACTGTCCAGTGGCATACTGAACGGAATGCCAACCTATACGTTTAATATCACTAATAGGGATAATTTTAGAGGGGACGCTAAGTTTACTATTAAAATGGCATCATTGAATTCGCTAACTAACTATAGTTACAATGGGGTTGGTTCTTATATCGGTTATGATGAAGTGACGGAGGTTAATGCAGATGGTTCGTACACCCGCAATTTTTTCACCAGTTATGGGCCCGATTTAAATGGCATATCTCACTACGATATTGCCCCTACGGGGTATATTGGCTGGAAATTGGGTGACGATGCTTATTTTCCGATGTCAACGCTTGAAGGGGAACGTGGCAAGCCAATTGGAATATACCAATACACAAAAAATGACATGCCGGTCCAGAAAACTAATTTTACGTATCGGAATGACGCGGCCAGGTTAAATAATCATACAAAGTTAATTGATTATTATACATCTTACGCTGTATGCGATGGTGGTGGATACGGTATTGATTTTGTTTCCGCCCGAAAAGAGTTCACCTACGATTATTATCCCACAAGCAAGAGCGTAACTAATTACGACCAGAACGGGAATATTACCGTTGCGGCCTCAGAAAGCTATAACAGTTATAATGCTAACAACATGCTTACACAAAAGACTATGACCAACAGCCATGGCGAATCGGTGGTAACAAACTATACCTATACAAGCGAGGCTACTGATGCCACCAGCCAGGCAATGGCTACTACCGCCCATATCCTGACCCCTATTATACAATTATCAACTACCAAAAACGGTAACCCGGTAAGTCAAACTAATATTTTATATACATCTACTGTTCCGCCTTGTCCATCGTCCGCCTTCACTTATTATTTACCGCAGACCGTACAGATTTCAAAAGCAGGCAACCCTTTAGAAACCAGGCAGACGTTTTACCAATATGACATACACGGGAATATTCAGGAAGAAGCTAAAACAGGTGATATCCATACTGTTTACCTTTGGGGCTATAATTCTCAGTACATGGTGGCGCAAATTACCAATAGTACCTATACAGCCGTTCAGGCAGCGATGGCAGCAAATGGCATAACACAGTCTCAACTGGACAATCCGCAAACTACCGATTTCGCCATGCGGACACTGTTAAACACACTGCGGACAAGTCTTCCCAACTCACAGGTGTCCACTTATACATATCAACCTGTGGTAGGAATGACTTCCATGACTGATCCCCGAGGCGTGACAACTAATTATACGTACGACACATTCAACCGCTTGTATCTGGCACGCAACGATGATCAGAATATTATCGGGCAGTATCGGTATGGTTATCAAGGAGGATATCTTGCACCAGTAGCCACTGTTACCCCCGGAGCTACAAGTTACCTTCCTGGGACTACAGGTACTGCTGCACTGGGTAGCGTATCAGGTGGAACGGGAAGTTATACCTATAGTTGGTACTTGAAAACCAGCACCGGCACCGTATTAGCTAGTAATTTGAATACTACGTCCACGTCGTTTTCATTTTTTTGTTCTCAACCAGGAACATTAACTATCCAGTGTTTAATCACCGATAATACAACCGGACTTTCAACAACGGCATCAACTACTTTCATCTCTGGTGTGGTTCCTGTTTATGGCAATTTTTACACTGTATCCGGTTATACATACCCATATACCAGTCTTTATAAAATGGTGAGTACTGTCATATTCAGATTAGTATTTCTACCTACCAGCTCTCCAATGAATGTTGGTACTGATTACTATATTGCCGAGGTATCTGCAGGTTTTCGACCATCAGGTATTTGGACTTTTTCTTTAACTACCGGTGGAAGAACCTGGAATATCACGGTTAATCCCGGTGGTAGTGTCTACTGTAAAATAGTAAGTGGAACCTCTCTTCCTGTTGGTACAACCGCTGTAGATACAGGGACGTTATCGTATAATCTTTAATTAGGTATCAATCAGACGAACAATATACAATTTATATTAATCATGAAATCAAAAATATATTTCCTTTTAGCCCTTTTTCTTCTTTGCTTTGGAGAACTAAGTGCACAAAACAATTCGAAAGAGTTAGCAAAAGCATCTGCAAAAGCATCTGCCGATAGCAGTTATATAGCGGTAAATAAAAAAGCCGGTTGGCAGTTCTTCAGTTCGTACTTAACTCCTATCAAAGCTGATAGTGTAATGATAGAAATGATTGTACAGCATGACCGTGCTATCGATTGGAAGCAGGAGCAGTTAGTTGGTCGTATCAAATCAACTTCAATGTTACCAAAGGCAAGTCAAACCGTATCGTTTAGTTTGATATTCGACCTGTATCAATTACGCGTGGAACCCAACGGTAAATGTTATCTCCGCTTAGCCTCAGGCTCATTGCCTGATGGTGATCCGGTAATAATTCCTATCAGAGCGAAGTATAAATTGTGATGGGTATTCAACCGCTGACAGGGACTACGTCCACTGTCAGCGGTTGAATAAAAAAATACAAAACTTCACGAACTTTATAAAAAAACAAATATGAAATCATTTTATTATATCCTTTTGTTTCTTGGGATGCCGTTTTGGCTTTTGGCGCAGACAACCGGTCAAAACTATATCTTCACTACCGTACCCATAGCGCCTGTGTCGAACCCTACAACCCTGACCGATGCCAATTCAAGCTCCAATTCTAACTCCAGCATTCAATATTTCGATGGGTTGGGACGGCCTATGCAGACGGTGCAAAAAGCCATAACACCATCCGGTAAGGATTTGGTGAACTTTACAGAGTATGATGCTGTTGGGCGGGACTATAAACACTGGCTGCCTGCTCCGGCTACCGGAAACACCGGGGCGTCTGTAAATTCCGACGATTTTACCGGACTGGCAAATACGCAATATACAAGCAGTGAGAAACCGTATACCACTACCGAATTTGAATCCTCGCCACTAAACCGCGTAACCGGACAGTATGGTGCAGGAACAGCTTGGTACACTGCTACAAAAAAGACAGGATTGGATTACAAGACCAATGCCGCAAACGAAGTAACCTACTTTACTGTAAACACCAGCAACCAGTTGGTACGTGGCAATGGCACTACGAACTATTACGATGCCAACACCCTGTACAAAACCGTAGCAACCGACGAAGACGTCAAACCCACTACCGAGTACAAAGATAAACTTGGGCAAGTAGTACTGAAACGCCAAATATGTAACGGGGGTAATGTTGAAACGTATTATGTATATAACGATCTGGGACAACTATGCTACGTGTTACCTCCCAACTTTATTGACGGTATGGGGAGCACTACATTGTTTGACGATGCTAACGTCCTCTTGAAACAGTTCGGTTATCTATACCGATACGATAAACACGGAAATTGTAACTTCAAACGTCTGCCGGGTTGCGAGCCGATTCTTATGGTGTACGATTTAGCGGATCGACTAGTAGCTTCGCAAGATGGTAACCAAAAATTAAATGATAAATGGACGGTAAATAAGTATGACGTCTTTAATCGTGTTGTATACACTTATATAGCAACAAATAGTTTATCCGAAATTGTATCAGGTCTGGGTAATAACCCCATAAACGAAACCCCAGAGGCAAATGAAACTACCGGAGGATATACATTAACCGGTGGCATTCCTGTTACCGCCATGCTTACTGTGAATTATTACGACAATTATAGTTTTATACCTTCCGGCAATAATCTTAACTACGATAGTAGCCAGGAACAAAACGGATATACTCCATATTATAGCAATGCCAAAGGTTTGCTAACCGGAACACGGGTATATCATCTGGATAATCCAAGCTTGTTTGAAACTACCGCCATATATTATGACAAGTATGGACGGGTGGTACAAACACGAGCAACCAATCATTTGCTTGGATATGATATAGTGTATAATGAGTTGAAATTTACAGGAGCACCGGCTCGCACCTACAAAACTCACGGAATAAATGGTGCTTCGGCTACCATTACCGAGCTATACACCTATGGCTATAATAAAGCCCAACAACCCACAACCACTATGTATAGTTTGAATGGCGGAAATTCAGTTACTTTGTCTGTCAACAATTATGATGAGTTGGGGAGGGTTTCCGCTAAAATACTTGGAGGAATTAATGCTACTACCTATAGCTATAACGTTCGTAGTTGGACTACAGATATTATTGGTAGCCGCTTTTCTGAGAATATTTATTACAATGCAAATCCTCTGAGTAGCAGCGTTTGCTTTAACGGTAATATAGCTGGAATGCAATGGAGCGTACCGAATGAGGGTTTGGGATATAATCGGGCTTATACCTTCGTTTACGATGGACTAAATCGGCTAACCGATGCAATCTATACCGGATTTAGCAGCGGGGTGATAAATGGAACACAAAACAGGTACGATGAACATTTTGGGTTTGATAAAATGGGTAACTTTACGGCTTTGACACGTATCGAAAACGGGAGCTTGCTCAACAACCTCAGTTTTACTTATATAGGTAACCATTTGAAGAAAGTAGATAATAGTATTTCTCCTTATATTCCGTATGGTTCCGAAGCTTTTAATGATAAACAGAAGATAGACACGGAATACTCCTACGATCAAAATGGTAGCACTAAATGGGATGTCAATACAGGTATTAGTTTGATTCAATATAATTTACTAAATTTGCCCGATCAGATTCAGTTTACCGAAGGGCATAAGAATATGTATACTTACGATGCAAGTGGCAGGAAGTTGGAAGCGGTAAATTATACGGTACATAATATCGTAAATGTTCCAATAAATACTATCAGCCCCTTACCTGCTAATTCGAGCGACTATACCAAACTTACAACGGACTATATAGGTAATATGATTTATGAAAACGGTTCTTTGAAACAAATTCTATTACCCGAAGGATATTATCAAGGAGGTGTATATTACTATTACTTGAAGGACCATCTGGGCAATAACCGGGTAGTAATAAACAGTAGTGGTGCTGTTATAGAGAAGAGCCATTATTACCCAAGCGGTATGCGCTTTTCTCCTAAAAGTACCAGCAATAGCGCGGCATTACCTTACCAATATAACGGAAAAGAGTTGGAAGCTATGAATGGACTGAACCAGTATGATTATGGGGCAAGACGAAGAGGTGCGGGATTACCGATATGGACTGCTGTAGATCCGCTGGCGGAGAAATGTTACTCGATTAGTCCATATACGTACTGCGCAGGAAATCCGGTTAGCTTCATTGATCCATACGGAGAGTCTTTATATTTGTTTTACTATGCAACTGGAAATACTGATCCCAATGCTGACAAGATGTTTTTATACGCTGCAATGACTAGAGCATTAGATGTTCTCAAAAGTAAAGATTATAATTCAAAAGAAGATCACATTGTCATTAAGGGGATTTCAAACCTAGATAATTTAGGATCAACTGTCGAAGAAGATGTTACGAAATTTGGAGGAAATAATGGCTTTGGGCAAACAAAAGAATTTGGATTATGGTCGCACAGTGGTTTAGATGGTCCAACCTTAGGCGAAAATCAAATAAATAAAAATGATTTATCTGATATCAATTTTAATTGGGGAAAAGGAGCAACTGCAAATTTTTATGGTTGTAGAGGTGGTAAAGACCCTGATGATACAACAACTAAGGAACAACATTCTCACAATCCGTTTGTACAAGATGTTTCTCAGTTAAGTAACATGCAAGGAGTAGCTGTTGGTGGGCAAACCCATAAAGCATATGCATCTTCTGTCTCTGACACATATAAACCTGTTGATACGTCAAGAACTCCATACTATACGCCTGTTTATATGGTGGGTCAGGACCCAGCAAACCATCCAATATCTCTTACTGGAATTATTGCAAGAGGAATCAATTCTTTAATGCCAACAAGTGTCTATCCTATGGCAGTATATAAAAATGGACAATTAATAGGTTATACAACACATACGGGTGCAACCCACCATTGAGATGAAAAGAAAATTATTGATATTATTTACTGTTATATTAGCTATAAGTTTTATATGCTATAAGGGTTATAATTGGGGCATTGAAAATGGGATTATAAATGCCAACAAACTGATTGTTAAAGTTTCGAAACCATTACAAAAAAGTAAATTAACTATCATAAATGAGTTTACTAGCATGAATAGGCCTAATGATAAAACGATGCTAAATTCATATGATATTCAAAATGCGATTTATCTTGAGGGATCTTATAAAAAGAGACCCTATTCAGATGATGAGAATGATTTTCTTTTTATATACGACAATAAATATTATTGTTATTTCCGATATTTGAAATACAATGTGATTATGGATGACCAGCATTATTTCGCAGTATTCAAAAATAATAATGATATTTTTGTACATGTAATAATAAAACCAGAGAAAATTGATTTTTATATAAAAATGAGTCCTATTGCAAATGCTCAGTTTCTGAATTTTGATGTAACTAAAGGAGGGGATAGGTGATTTGGTAATGTATCAAACGTGGCTATGGTTAATTATTCATTTATCAATAATGAAAATAGAAATTAATTGGAGAATGGTGGGTGTAATGCTCACCAGCTTTTAAACATTGACGGGTGTGAATCCTTTATGTGAGAAATACTACTCAGTATCTCCGTATGTGTATTGTCTTAATAATCTGGTAAAATTCATTGATGTGGATGGAAGAGTGTCTTGTTTTGAAAAAACGATCTATTATGCTTTTTTGCTCTAACGAGCAACACGCCGATTACAAATCGGCGCGAGCAGTGGGCTTTAAACTAGGGACTATTACAAAGCAATGAATAAAATCAAAAATAGAATGTGGAGACCAGATACCACATAAAAAAACGGGATGGAAACCGAAAAACCTTGCGAGTAGGTAAAATAGATAATTCAAAATATTATGGCAAAAACCAAAGAGTTAAAAGTTAGTATTCACCTAATGAAACGAAATTCAATGATCATCACTATTCTCTTATTGGTTCCCATACTTTTTAGTTGTACAAAAGAAGATATTGGTTCTAAATCCGGCAAACTACATGTTGCAGTCGCTGGTACTCTTTCGTCTTTATTAACGTCCAATCAGAGAGATACTATTACATCACTTGTTCTGAGCGGTACCATTGACGCGAGGGATTTTAAATGTTTGCGCGACTTTATGCCTCGTCTTACTGAATTAGATCTCAGCGCAGTGACCATTGCAGCCTATACCGGAACCGGAGGGACTACTACCAGTACAGCGTTTCCTGCCAACACATTGCCAGAGTTTGCTTTTTGTAATTATTATCCCATAGCAAAGACTTCACTTACCTCTATCACGCTACCCAATTCGGTCACTTCGATAGGAACTGATGCTTTTTTTGGTTGTAGAGGGCTAACCACGATCACACTACCCAATTCGATTACTTCGATAGGGAATGATGCTTTTGATGCTTGTAGCGGGCTCAACACGCTCACGCTACCCAATTCGATTACTTCGATAGGAACTACTGCTTTTGCTAATTGTAGCGGGCTCACCTCGATCACCGCACAATCTTCCACTCCGATAAATTTAAATGCGTCAACATATGTTTTTACGGGTGTTCCGACTATCTGCACGCTGTATGTTCCATCAACGTCCATTAGTGCATATCAGGCAGCTAACCAATGGAAAGATTTTGCGCATATTGTCGGAATATAAAATACAGCCGTTTCGACTGAAATAGTTAATACTGTCTATTTATATCCAAACCCGCCAACGGCAGGTTTCCTTATTAAGGGTTTGAATGGTAGTGGCATATCTGTCACCCGAAAAATCTGCAATTAAATTATTTGAATACATATTAAGTGACTTTGAAACTGGCACGTTTTGGAAAGTAGAATCACAATCAAAGTCACTATTTTTCATAGGACTGTAATCGTTCGTAAGTTTCTACTTGCTTTTGGATAGCGGCAATACTATCCTTGTTTGATTCATACGTGAACATTGTATCCAGTTTGAGCAGGGCTTCATCATTTATTTTCCCCTTCATTTGAATATAGCGATATTTCAAGTCAGTGTTCTTCAATTGACTATTGAGGCGGAATTGCCAGACATTCCCTGCTAATGAAAAGAAAATAGCTAATCCAATAGCTATAATTGTAATAGCTGTCCTGCTGTTTTTGAAATCCAGCTTAAAGCTGTATACATTCTCTTTACGGTTAACTAAATGTTCAGGCAGGTTTACCAAATCCATTTTTTTATTGATCGGATCAATAAGGGCGGACAGTCCGGCAAATAGTTGATCCAGTTTATTGTTGGCTTTGCCTAACGAATAAGCTGCAACCTGCGTCATGTTTCGTTGTAATTCATTGATCTGTTCCGGCGCGAATTGCCTTTGAGCGGCAAAAGTGCGCAGTTCTTCCATCAATGTTTCTATTTCATCAGCATGGGAAGGCGTATCTGTCTGAACCTCCAAAGTTGTTTTCCTCTCTAATTCCATAATCTTTTGTTTCAATTCCTCGAAAAGTTCATATACTGCTGAAGAATTCATTTTATCTGTAGCCATAGTTTTTATTTTTATACGTGATTGATAACAATAGTTTGCTTATAATCTGCGTCCTTTTTTCTTTTTTCGTCTTTTGACCTCCTGTCTCAAGGCTTCGGCTTGTTCTTCGTCATAACCGGATGCCGTCTGTATTGGTTGAATCAGGTCAAATAATCCTCCCAGCGTAGAAGCTGCGGTTTCCGCCACCGAAGACAATCCCATAGTATTGTCCTGTAGGTTGTGCTTTGCGGTTTGAAGGATGGGGTTTTGCTGTATCCGGTCGTTTTGATGCAACTGATAACTGATGTTGGAATAACTGCAAGTACGGTCAATTTTGGAACCATTAAAGGAATAACCGTTCTTTGTAAACCTTATGCCTTGTATCTTGTCCGTACTCCCATTGTATCTGAATTCGGTGGTAATGCCAGCCTTCAGCAGTGTCACTTCCAACTCCTGCCAGTTTTTAGATTTTATAATGCCTGATTGTAAAGCATGATAAATTTCGTATTTGGTTTTGTCAGGTTCTCTCAGGCGATATTCCTTTACATTTTCCTTTCCGGAAGCAATATAGAGGCTATGTTTCTTTGTCAATTCCATACATATTTTTGTGCTTCGCAATCTTTCATTTTGGTCGGAAATACGGTTTCCTTCATTGTCAATACGGTTTACCACCAGATGGATGTGCGGGTGATCGGTGTCATGATGTCGGACAATAATGTATTGGGTATTTTCATAATCCATCCTTTTTAGGTATTCCTGGGCTATAGTCACCATTAATTCATCAGTCAGTTTTTGTTTGTCCTGCAAAGAGAAATCCAGTGAGATATGGGCAACCGGTTTGGTGATTTTAGGATTCAGCTTGCTTTGGGTGGCAAAACTTTGAATAATGGATTCTTTGTCTTTGAGCCGTACACCTTCACCATACAGTAACTGGGAATTATTCTTGTCAAGTACATAGTTTACAACACCTCGGAAACCTCTTCCCTGAACAATCTTAGCAATCATCTTCTATCATTTTTATCAGCTTATCCAACCGTTGATTCATAGCAATATTTTGAGAATATGCTGTTTCATATCCTGCGGCATTAGCTTTATGAGCAATCTGATTTACGTTGTTAGCCATCCCGCAAAGTTGTCGGATGTAACCCATCAGCTCCGGTGTGAGGCATTGTTTGACCACACTGGATTGGATGCACCGACGTATATATTCACTTCGGGAGATTCCTGCTTCTCTTGCTTTGGCTTTAAGCGAAAAGTATTCCTCGGTTGCCATTTTCAGGGTTACCTTGTAACCTTTCTTTTCGGCAGGTTCTTTGGGCGGTCTACCGTTTGTATTTCTGTTTCTTATAGTTTTCATATAATTGTATTCATAGTTATTAATGAGACCGGCGGGATATATTGCCTCGCAGAGCAAGGTTTCGGTCTGACCGAAACACAAACTTGCTCCACTTAATCAGACAGACCCGTTGCATTGATCGGATAAATTTGAATAGTACGCTGAT
>Ga0302288_1001373_pt1 | contig 15944 bp, 6 predicted proteins | sample III_Fen_N1_1_FD_194549 | JGI IMG/M metagenome (GOLD analysis project Ga0302288, IMG submission 194549) | Peat permafrost microbial communities from Stordalen Mire near Abisko, Sweden - III_Fen_N1_1 | ecosystem: Environmental > Terrestrial > Soil > Wetlands > Permafrost | place: Sweden: Abisko...
CATTATAGCAAAAAGCTCATGTGGAATTCTAACATGTTTAATAAGTGGATGATTAAGTTGTAAAGTCATCAATAATTCGGGATGTTTATGTCGAAATGCAGGTCTAAGACTTAAAAATTCATATAACGTAATTCCTAAACTAAATAAATCAGAGCTTGGGTTTATTAAGTTTTGAAATCGGAGTAACTGCTCAGGCGATGAATAACACATTGCAAAGGGAATTTTATTCATATTGAAAATATTCATTCCATGAATTTGAGCTAATTCAAAATCAATGAGTCGAACTTGTGGATCGTAATAATCTGGATCAATTCCACCGGTTTTGTTTTGAATCAAAATATTTGCAGGTTTAATATCGCGATGAAATATTGATTTATCATGAATTGCTTTTAATATATCGCAGGTTTTAATTCCAACTTTTGCTGTAAAATCGGGTGTTATATAATATTTTCTTTTTTTGTCATTCATCAATGCTTTTAGATCTATACCTTCTATAAATTCACGAATAATAAAAATGCCATCATCAGTTCGAACCATGTCATATGTTTGAGAAATGGCTGGATGTAAGGTATGTAGATTAATTAAGATTTCACGAATGAGTTTCAAAGAAGCATCATCTCCAACTGATTCACTGTTTTTAATGCGTTTGATAATTACTGTAATCCCATCTTCAACTCTATAACCTTTTGTCAGTAAACTAAATTTACCTGATTTGTTAAATGACGATTCTTCTGCCGTTTCTGATATATAAGTCCCTGTTTGAGTTTTTATTTCTGTAATCTGCATTTGTTTTTTTATAATAATTTGGTTTTGAATTAGTGATTAAACCGTAATCAAAATTCAATATTTCAAATGTACTTATTGTTTGTAAATTATCGATGAAACATCCAATTCTTTTTCCCAAATATGAATTAACAACAATGGCTATAGCATAAATTTTTAGTATGTTTGTGTTTCGATTAGTGATTGAAAGTAGGGGAGATATTTAATCTATTTATTATCAATAATCTTTAACCATTAAGCTTTACAATAAATGCATCCATTCTTATTAATTTCAATTTTATTAGGTTATTTCGCTGTTCTTATGTTGGTTTCGTGGATAACTTCTCGAGGAGCAAATAATGAAGCATTTTTTATTGGAAATCATAAATCCCCATGGTATTTAGTTGCTTTTGGAATGATTGGAACTTCTATATCTGGTGTCACATTTGTGTCGGTTCCTGGTTTTGTACACGATGCTGGCTTTTCATACATGCAAATGATATTAGGGAATTTTGTTGGCTATATTTTAATTGCTACTGTTTTAATGCCAATGTATTACAAATTGAAATTAACATCTATATATACTTATTTAGATGTTCGATTTGGTAAAAGTTCATATAAAACAGGTGCTATCTTTTTTCTCATATCTCGAACTATAGGTTCTGCTGTTCGTTTGTTTCTTGCAGCTTCGGTACTTCAAATTGCTTTGTTTGATGCTTGGAATGTTCCGTTTGCTGTTACAGTATTTGTTACAATTGCGTTTATTTGGGTGTATACTTATAAAGGAGGAATCAAAACAATTATTTGGACAGATAGTTTACAAACCTTATTCTTTCTTGTTGCCGTTGCTATTACAGTTTATGTTATTGCATCACAAATGAATCTAAATTTACATGGTTTAATTAAAACTGTTTCAACTAGTGAATATTCAAAGATTTTTTATTTTGATAATTTCCTTGGTAATAAACTTCATTTTGTCAAACAATTTCTTGCGGGTATTCTTATCTGCGTTTCGATGACAGGTTTAGATCAGGATTTAATGCAAAAAAATCTTAGTTGTAAAAACATTAAAGATGCCCAAAAGAACATGCTTGTGTTTAGTGTAATAATGGTGTTTGTTAATTTTATGTTTTTGTGTTTGGGAGTATTTCTTTATCTATTTGCTCAAAATAAAGGAATTGCTCTTCCATTAAATGCTGCTGGAAAGATAGCAACCGATCAAGTTTATCCATTTATAGCAACGGGAGGATATTTACCAATTTTAGCTTCAGTTGTCTTTTTATTAGGTTTAATTGCATCAACATGTGCCAGTTCCGATAGTGCATTAACTGCATTAACCACATCTTATGTCTTTGATATTTTAGGTCGTAATAAAGCTGATGAAGGTCAATTAAAACGTACTCGTCAACGCGTACATCTTGGCTTTTCTGTATTGTTACTAATTACTGTTTTATTGTTTAAATTGTTAAATGATAAAAGCATTATCGATGCACTATTTACTATTGCTGCATATACCTATGGACCATTATTAGGAATGTTCGCTTTTGGCTTTTTAACGAAACATCAGGTTTATGATAAGGCTATTCCTTATATTGCAATTGCATCTCCATTAATTTCTTTTGCTATTTCATCAAGCAGTAATGCCTTGTTTGGTTATGCTTTTGGTTATGAAATATTAGTAGTAAATGCCTTGTTAACTATGTTAGGCATGTATTTATTCCGTAAAAATTCTTTGACGAATTAATCTTTAAAGATTATTCCTTTGTGCAGAATTTGCGAATAAGCATATACGATTCTTTGTTTCCCAATTCACCCGATTTACTTAAATCCATACATGCATTCATTGTATCGGAAAGATAGATGTATGTTAAACCTCTATTGAAATAAGCCTCACTAAATTCGGGATTTTGCTGTATTGCCTTCGAATAGTCTTTTAATGCATCTGCATATTTATATATATTCACATAGATATTCGCTCTGTTATAATAGGCATATGTAAACGTAGAATCTAATGAAATGACTTTAGAATAATCATTTATAACGGTATAATAGTCGTAATATATTTTTTGTGACGATGTATTTGCTTTCGTCTTTATATCAATATTGTCACTTAAAATAGAGACTTCTTGAGGCATTTGATCGAACGATTTTACCATATCAACCATCAATGTTTTAACCCAAGCTCTGTTAAAATATGCTAAGATATTCGATTCGTTTTTTTGTATAAGTGAGTCAAATTCTGTTACTGCCGAATTAAGATTACCTATTCGAGCCTCATTTGTACTATAAATAAAACGAGCAATTTCCTGGTTTGAAATTAATTTAGAATATTCAACTAAACTTGAATCTTTTGTGTTTGATTCTTTAATAATAGGGCAAAATTTTGTTTTGTTTTGCTTATTATAGATTTCTAAATATGGGAAATAGTAATGTTGTACCGTACTATCATTTGCTTTACTAATATAAAATTGGGGTAGGAGAGCTGCTTCTTTCGATTGATTAAACATTTTGTTTAATGCTAATAAATCGTTATTCCTATTAAAGTTTTGATTGAATTTGATTAGTTGTTTGAATTTCGATGAATCTGAATATCGATCATTATTAGCTTCTTTAATTTTTTTTGCTTTAAATAGATCAGCATTTGCGTTTAGAATGTCGTTTAGCTTCATTCTGGCTTCTGCTCTGTTTTGATATGCATAATAGAAATTTCCGTATAAGGATATTGCCTTTGAATAATCTGCAATTGCACCTTTATAATCGCCCATTTGGTGGCGTAATATTCCTCTGTTGAACCAAGCGACTACATTGTCGTTGTTTATTTCTATAACTTTGCTATAATCGGCCAATGCATTGTTGTTGGCTCCAATTTCACTGTTTAAAATTGCACGGTTAAAATAAGCTAAACTATTACCCGGATTTATCTCTAATACTTTTGTTAAATCGGCCAAAGTCCCATTCAGATCTTTTAATTCATATTTAACTAAAGAACGTTGATAATACGCTAAACCATTGTCAGTATTTATTTTTATAGCTAAATCATAATCATCAAGGGCTTCTTTGTATTTTTTGTTTTCGGCTTTCAAACGAGCTCTCCAAATATAAATTCTGTCATCGAATTTGTTAAACCCAATAGCTTTATTAAAATCGACATAAGCTTTTGCCGAATCTTTTTGTTCGGCATAACTTACAGCTCTAAAGAAATAAGCATCTTGGTATTCTGAATTTAATGATAGTGCTTTTGTGAAGAGATTAATTGCATCAGTAAAATGATCAAATCCTAATTCTATTAAACCTTGACTAGCATAAATAGATGGATTAATAGGATCGTATATTTTTGCTTTTTCAAAACATTTTAAGGCAGAAGAGTAGTCGTTAAATACCTGAAATGTTAATCCATCATAAAGATGAAGCTCCGAAAAATATGGATTTATTGTGATTCCTTTTTCAAAATCAGAACGCGCACCTAAATAGTCATTTAAATAAAACTTTGCAATTCCTCTCAAATAAAACGATTCCCACGATTGAGGTTTAATATCAATTATAGAATTGAATCGTTGGAGTGCTGAACTGTAATTCGATTTTGTTAAATCAGTTATACCTTCACGCATGTAGTAGGGGACGTTGAGCTGAGCATTACTTTTATTAAGTAATAAAAACGTGCAAAGTACAAATGAAAACAAATATCGCATGCCAAATTTAATTTTGAGGTAAATGTAAAAAAAAGAGGGGAGAAATTTAATTCTCCCCTCTTAAAGTTTATTAACGTTTTAACTATTTACATTATTGTTTAATTACTTGTTCTGTAATAACTGAACCGTCTCTTAATTCAATAATAAAGTAGTATGAACCTGTAGCTAAATCTTCTATATCCATCATTATAAAGTCAGACTCACAATTAAAGTTTTTCACTGTTTCTTTATTTGTTGAAATAACTTTTACCAATTTAACATCTTTTGCATTTTTAATGTTTACAATTGATGATGTTAAGTTAGGATATAATTTTGGAGAATTATTTTCAATATCATCTATACCAACTTTTGTTGAAGTTACTAAAATGTATTTGTAGATAGTTGGATCGCTCTTAAGTGCTACAGTTATTGTTGCTGAGCCTTCTGATATTGATGTAATTTTACCATTTGCATCTACTTTTACAACTGATGGTTTATTTGAAGTCCAAATGAATTCAGGTGAAGTTGCATCAGCAGGTTCGTAAGTAAACGTAAGTTGTTTCGTTTCACCAATTTTTATTGAAACTATTGGAGTTGAAATTGTAATTCCTGTTACTGGAATAGTTTTAATAAGAGAGTTGTTGAAGTCTGTGATTGCTTGTTGTAAAGCTATTTCTGCAGCATTAACAGTTTCTTCAGTTGCTGTTTTATCAAGACTTACAGATTTTGCAACATTAATTGCATCAGTTAATGCTGTTTTTGATGCAGTTGGATAAGTTCCAATAGTTGTACCATACGTTGATGTATTTACTTTTGTAGTAGCTACAGCTATAAGACTATCTAATGTTGTTTTATCTCCAGCTTTTATAATACTATTATTAAATATTGCGATTGCATCATTTACAGCTTTCGTAGTATTGTCAATAGTAGTTTGAGTTGATGTTGGATTGTTTTTTATAGCTATAGCATTATTTATAACAGTGTTTAATGCATTTACAGCCGATTGTGGATATTTCCCAACAGTTGATCCAATTAAACCATTAGTGTAAGCACTTTGTGTTTTGTCTGAACCAGAATTTATTGCTGTAATTAATTTAGATAAATCAACAGTTCCATCATTAACAGTAATTGTTTTATTCATAGTTGTAGTACAACCATTAGTGTTAGCAAATGAATATGTTATGATGTTATCACCTGATTTTCCTAAATTTGGATAGAATTTAGTTAATAAGATACCATCACCACTTAAAATTCCACCAATTGGACTTACTGTAATAACTACAGCTGCATCAGTTGATTTCATTGTTAATGGAGCATCAATTGTTACAACCGTTTTAGGATTAACGACAACATCAACCATCGCTCTTTGACTTTCGCATGAGCCATTAGATTGAGAAGCATAGTATTTACCAGCAGCAGTAACATTCATTGAATTTAATGTACTTATTGCAGTTCCACCTGTTGCTACATCATACCATTTAATGTTATTACCAGATGCTGTTAATGTTCCTTTGTCACCTTCACATAATGGTGTAACAGTAACTTCTGGAGCTGAAGGACAATTTGAATTTTTAACTTCAAATATAAACGAAGTCATTGCACTTTTACAACCTGCAGTTGACGTTACATCTACATAATAAGTATAAGCTTTTAATACTGTATTAGATACTGAAGGAGTATATGAATCACTTGTAGCTAATTTGTTAGTTTTTGTTTCATCATACCAATTAATGATTTGACCAGCAGAGATTGCACTTATTGCATCGCCACTATTAATTGTTACGTTTGAAATAGTAATTGCATTTGGTTTCGCATTTACAATAAATTCTACAACTTTCTTAGCACTTTCACATCCATTTATTGTTTGTGATACTGAATATTTACCTGCAGTCGATACAGATATAATTGGGGTATTTCCAATAATACTTGATCCAGATGCATTATACCAATTAATTGTACCAGTTGTACCAGTTGATGTTAATGTTCCGATTGAACCATCACACTGAGTATCTCCTGTTGCATTTGGTGTAGCTGGTGTTGCATTTACTACTATCGAAACCGAAGATGTGTTTTTACAGCCATTTGCATCAGTTCCTGTAACTGAATATGTTGTGTTTGCTGTTGGAGAAACAATAGTACTTACTATTTGTCCTATTGTATTATCCCATACATATGAGTCAGCACCTTTTGCCGAAATTGTTGTAGATAACCCATTACATATTTCTAATTTATCAGCACTAGCTACTACAGTTGGTATTGCATTTACAACTATTGTTGTTGTTGCTGAATTTGAACATTTAGTGTTAATATCAGAATATGTGTATGAAATTGAATATGATCCTGAAGTTGTTGGAGTAAATACACCATTTGGATTAATTCCAGTTCCAGAGAAAGATCCTCCTTGTGGGGTTGCATTTACTGTTACAGCTTTATCATTAGCACATAATTTAGCAATTGATGGTATTGTAATTGTTGGAAGTGCATTGATTGTTGCAGTTACTTTAGTTTTAGCACCTTCACAAACATTTGTTTGAGTTACATAATAATCACCAGCTAATTGAGGAATAAATGATGCAGTTGTTGCAATTGGTGTTGCACTTGTTGCATTATACCATTTAATAGATGTACTAGCACTAGTTACATTAAATGCTGTAAATGCAGTACCTTGACAAACGGCTTGTGATGGTTTATCAACAGTAGGAGCTCCTACTGAACAAGCACTAAACGTTAATGATAAAGTTTTTGCTGTACTTTCACATGAATTTTCTGTATTTGTAACAGTAAATTTATATGTAGTATCTTTAGAAGAAACAACTGATGGTGTATATTTTAGTCCTGTAAATAAATATTTACCTGAAGCATCATACCATTTTACTAATGTACCATCTGCTGATAACTCAGGAATTGGATTAGTATTTACTGAAACAGTAACATCACTAACAGTAGGAAGAGCAGGTGTTGTAACTGTGATATCTACTACGCTTGTAGCAACACATTTGTTTGCATCAGTTCCTGTAATTGAATATGTAGTATTTACTTTTGGTGAAACTACATTTGAACTACCAGCTGTTAAATTATTATCCCAAACGTATGAAGTAGCTCCACTTGCAGTTAAAGTTGCTGATGTTCCAGCACAGATTGCAGAATTATTACTTACTAATGCTACGGTTGGTAATGCATAGATTGTTGCCGTTACTTTTGTTTTAGCTCCTTCACAAACATCAGTTTGTGTTACATAATAGTCACCTGCTGCTTGAGGTGTAAATGCGGCAGTTGTTGAAATTGGTGTTAAACTTGCTGCATTATACCATTTAATTGAAGTACCACTTGTTGCTGTAAATGCTGTGAATCCAGTTCCAGAACAAACTGATTGAGCTGTTTTGTCAACATTTGGAGCAGTTACAGTACATGAAGTAAATGCTAGTATTACTTGTTTTGTAGCACTTTCGCAACCATTAACGGTATTTGTTACATTATATGTAAAGTATGTTGGTGTTGCTGGAGATTGGATAGATGGAGTAAATGTTCCACCTGTTACTAAATAATTACCAGAAGTAGCATCATACCATTTTACTAATGTACCAGCTGCTAGTAATGTTGGTATTGGTGTAGTATTAACTGGAACTGTTACATTTGATGCTGTTGGTATTGTTGGTGTTGTAACTGTAATTTCAATTTTATTTGAAGCTTTACATCCTTTAGCATCTGTACCAGTTACATTGTATATTGTTGTAGCAACAGGAGATACCGTTTGAGTTGATCCTGAAGTTAAGTTGTTGTCCCAAGCATAAGTACTTGCACCACTTGCTGTAAGTGATGTAGATTTACCCGAACAGATTGATGTTGGATTAGCTGAAATAACTACTGCTGGTAATGAATCAATTGTAGCAGTAACTTTAGTCTTAGCACCTTCACATACATTTGTTTGAGAAACATAATAGTCTCCAGATGCTTGAGGTGTAAATGCTGCAGTTGTTGCTATTGGTGTTGGACTAGTAGCGTTATACCATTGTACTGATGTACCTGTTACTGTAGCAGTAAATGCTGTGAACGCAGTTCCTTTACAAACCGATTGAGATGTTTTATCAACTGAAGGAGCAGCAACTGTACATGATACGAATGCTAATGTTACACTTGAACTTGCACTTTCACATGTGTTAACTGTATTGGTAACTTTATATTTGAATGAAGTTGCTACTATTGGTGATGTGATATTTGGAGTAAATGTATTTCCTGTAAATAATAATGTAGCACCTGTTTCGTCATACCATTTAACTAAAGTACCAGTTGCTGTTAAACTTGGTATAGGAGTTGTATTTATTGGTACTGTTACATCTAAAGCTGTAGCTAAAGTTGGAGTTGTAACTGCTACTTCTATTTTATTTGAAGCAGTACATCCATTTGCATCTGTACCTGTTACATTGTAAATTGTATTTACTAGTGGAGATACTGTTTGAGTTGTACCTGCTTGTAAGCCGTTATCCCAAATGAAGCTTATTGCTCCTGTAGCTTTCAATGTAGAACTTGAACCTGAACATATTGCTGTTGGCGTAGCTGTTACTGTTATTGTTGGTAAACCATTTACCGTTACTAGAGTTGATCCTGTATTTGTACAACCATTAGCATCAATTCCTGTTACTAAATATGTTGTAGTTGTTGGTGGTGTTACTGATTTTGATGTTGCAACACCTATACCATTGCTCCAAGTTAAGGTCGTTGCACCTAAAGCTGAAATAGTTGATGAATTACCAATACAAATAGCAGCTGGATTAGCAGATGCTGTAATAGTTGGTAAAGCATTTACTGTAACAATGGTTGTAGCTGTATTAATACATCCATTAGCATCTGTTCCGGTTACTGCATAATTTGTAGTAGCTGTTGGACTAATTGCTTTTGTAACAGAAGTTCCAATATTATTATTCCATGAATAAGCAGTTGCACCTGTAACAGCAAGAGTTGCTGTTGATCCTGTACAGATTATTGAAGGAACAGCAGTTGCATATATCGTTGGTAAAGCATTTACTTTAAGCGATACTGAAGCTGTATTCGAACAACCATTAGCATTTGTTCCTGTTACTATATAAGAAGTTGTTACTGTAGGATTAATAGCTTTAGTAGTTGCAGAACCAATTCCATTATTCCATGAATAAGAAACTCCTCCTGAAGCAGATAGTGTAGCTGTTGCTCCGGAACAAATAGCCGTTGGAGAAACTGAAGCTATGATTGTAGGTAAAGCATTTACTGTTACAGTTACAGAAGCTGTATTTGTACATGTATTTGCATCAGTACCTGTTACATTATATGTAGTACTTGTTGTAGGTGTAACTGCTTTCGAAGTTACTGAACCAACATTGTTATCCCAAGAATAAGAAGTTCCACCGCTTACTGAAATGGTTGCAGTTGATCCAATACAAATTGAATTAGATGACGTTGTTGCTGTAATACTAGGAGCTGCATTAACCGTAACAGTTACTGAAGCTCTTGGACTAACACAAACTGTCGAAGTTGATTGTGATACATATAATGTAGTAGTTGCAGTAGGAGTAACTGAATATGTTGCAGTTGTTGCTAAAGCAGTTGTAGAAGTTGCATTTGCATACCAAGTAAAAGATGTTCCTGCTCCTGCAGCTGTAAGTGATGTTGATTTGCCTTTACAGATTGATGTAGATGTAGGTGTTATTGTAGGTAGTGTTGATGATAAAGTACAAGCTGAAGAATATACTATCGTATATTTTTTTGTACTACCATCTTCTGCGGTTACAGTTATTGTAGCTGTTGCTGCAGCAGTAGTTCCAGTTAAAGACGTTGCATTAACAATTGAAACCGTTGATTTTGGACTTGATGTATAAACATAGTCGGTTAAAGCAGGAATTGTTGAAACTGTAGCAGTATAAGATGTTGTTGATGTTGAAAAAGCTGGAGTTAATGTTACTCCTGTTACAGATAATGTAAGTAAGTCTTTAGCAGTTTTTGGTCTTCCTATTTCGTATGGGGTTGTACTACCAATATTGCTACCAGGGTAGGATAGAGTATCTCCTTTAATATTAGGATATTCTTTACTTGCAGTATTGCTCCATAATCGGAACGTTACCGTTTCAGAACCTCCTGCAGTGCAGTTGGGTTCATTTGGAGCACAATTGTCTCCACCTTGAATAACTGATGAAACATATAAATCAGTACCATTTGCAAAAATCTGAGCTACCATTCGGCATTCAGTTCCAACAAAGGCTCCAATATAATCACCAGCTACAGGAGTGTACCCAAAAGCAGGAGTGAATTGGATGATTTTTACGATTCCAACAAATGTCGTCGAATTAGTATAATCTACTCTCGACCACGTCGGCGCACCAGCAAATATTTGCCCGGACACTAGCAGTAGCATCCCAAATATTAGTGATCTCATTGTTTTTGTAAAGAAAGTTCCCATACGTTTCTAAATTTTAATTATGAATTTATTAAATAAGAAAATTTTATAATATAATTAAAGATGTTACTACACATAATTAAAGACAACTTCAAAACTTAAAACCCTTACTCTAAATAGAGTGTTTTTGAAATATTCTTTAATATTAAAAAGTCACAATTAGAGAAACTTTTTAATGAAACAAATCTATTACATAATTAGAAGATTTGAGTATACATTTGATTCATACTATGGGTAAAAATGTATCACACATGTAGAAATTTTAGATAAAAAAAACGGGATAATAATAAATATTTCCCGTTTTAGTTTTGATTATGAGAGTTTTAGAAGCCTTTTTTAGGTGTAATCATCGATTCAATTAATACACCAACACAACCCATTTGAGTAGGTTTTGGTTTGAACCCAATAGTATTAGTTTTTAAAGTTTTGTCGTCAGCTGGAACCGAAACAACTATCTTTACATTACGAGTAATTAATACCGAAAATTCAAAATTCTTTTCGTAATTAAACTCTTTATTGTCGTATAAAACTGATTGATCTTCCCAGTCGATTATTTGATATTGAATTTTCTCTCCTAATGGAGCTTCACTACAAATTGTAATGCGATAATCTCTACCTTGATAAAAGGTTAATCTGAATTCAGAACTTTGACCTTTCATTAATAATCCGCTACGTGAAGCTTGATCAGTACTGTAATTTGCACTTGTTTGTGGTGGTTTGCAATTTGCTTTGTGATAGTCAACACAATCTTGTGACATAACTGCAGTTGGTAATAATGCTACTAAAGAGATGCATAGCCATTTTGTAAGTGTCTTTTTCATTTAAACTGTTTTAATAAATTTAAAATTCTATGTCCTGCAAATGTAAAAAAAACTAAATATGTTGGTGCTTTGAAATACGATTATTTCTAGCATTGAATTATTTTTTACCGGTTTTTGAACCTTTTTTTACTGGAGTAGGTTTCGCTTGTGTTTTTACACCAGTTTTATGTTCTTGTTTTGGAGTAATTTTATGATACTCTTTCTCCGAAAGTAATTTCGTCTCAACTTCAAAATACGATTTACTTATGTTTTCAAGTGGGTATGGTGTATTATCTTTAAAAAAGAAAATACCACCCCATTTATGTTCTACCTTTAAATATATATTAACCGTATTGTTTCTATTGATTATTACTTTTGTTAACTTTTTATATGGTTCGTTAATTTCTTCTACCGTTCGCTCATTTGGATATCGTTTTAATAAAGAATCTTGGTATGCAACTTTATCAAAAGGAATGTTTTGAACATTGTTCGATTTTATAATTGGTTCTTTTGCTATTTGTTTTGGTGCGATTTTTTTTACTGTGTCTACAATTGGTTTATTTAATACTACTGAATCGATTGTTTTAACTATATGTAAACTGTCAGTTCTAGTGACTGAAGTTGTGTCAATATTTTTTTCTGTGATTTGTGGTAGTGTTTGAATAATACTATCTCGTTTTTCTGGTTCTTGTTTCGTAAGTTGAACAATCGTAGTATCTTTTTTTATACTATCTGTTTTTACAATGTTTTTTGTAGTATCAATTTTAATAGCTTCATCTTTTTTGTTTATTACTTCATTTTGAACAAAGCGTAGTCGTTTAGCTAATTCTTTTTGATTTTCAGTTTCACTTTGAATTTGTTTTATCAAATCATGGTTGAAAATATCTTCAATTTCCTCTGGCGATTTTCGCTTATATTCTATTTGTTTTTTTTGCTCTTGCTTTTCTGCAATTACAGCTGCAATTATTGAGTCGGCATTTTGAGGTAATGAATCCTTTACTTTGTTAAAGATGAGAACCTGTGTTTCTATATCTTCTAATTTATATGATGGATATTTTCTATTTGGTTTCAATTCTTGGGCTTTTATGAACATTTGTTTTGCCATCGCAAATTGATGCATTGAATAATAAAGATTTCCACTATTTATTAAACTATTATATTTTCGTTCAACTTCAAGCGAATCTTTATGTTTTGCTATATAGGCTTGATCATTTAATTTTCGATTTCTATCGGTTTCCGATTTTATATACATTTTTTGTATATAGTAATCCATGTCGAGTGAATAGAAATAACTATTAAGTTTCGTTTCATATCGAATTGTGACAATTGGTTTTCGAAACAAGGTATCATGTTTGCCATCGGGCTTAAATAAATGAAATGATAAATCAAATGGTGTGAAACAACATTTTTTAATATCTTCGGGTAGTTTTGTGGAAACGGCTATTGGTACAATTTGAAATCCAGCTTTTTTGAAGGTAATTATATATTCTTTCGAATAAGCAAGCCAAATTTTAAATTCCCCTGTGCTATCTAATATAATAGTTCTTCCGTATGGTCGTTTATCCGATTCAATCGTTATTATAGTACTATCTGGTTTCTCTCCTTGAATTTTGATAGTTCCGTAAACCATAAATTCCTCTTGAGCTTTGGCTGTATTAATTTGTAATAACCCTAAAAGAAATATAATAATAGGGTAAAGTAATAATGCTTTTTTCAAATTTCTGTATTAATTGTTTGTAACTGCAAACCTACGTAAAATTATATATTATGAAATAGTAAAACTGAAAATGTTTCATCTATTTCAAGTACTTTTTTCATAATTTAATGTTTAATCATCCCATAATAATAAGGTAAAAAGGCTTTAACTAATATGAAAATTAAAAAATACTTCAATTAACGAGTTATATAAATGAAATAATCTATATTTGTGGGACGTTTAGCGTACTATAATGCTTTTAGTTGATACAATTTAATATTCAATATCATGGAAAATACCGAGGATTACAAATCAAATGACACCTTGGAAAATAGTGTAGAAAATGAATCAGTTACTCCTGTAGAAAAAGATTCAGTTTTAGAAAAAACTCAAGTTGAAATTCCTGTTAAAGAGGAATCAGAGTTTTTTGAATTTACACCAATAGATAATGCAGAACATATTCAAATTGACTATACTCAATTTGATAAAGAACAATTAGTTGAACAATTAGAAAAATTGATTTCAACAGGTAAGGTTCTTGATGTTAAAAATGATGTTGAAGAAGTAAAAGCTTGTTTTTATAAGCTTCATAGAATTGAATCGGATGCAAAATTAGCCTCTTTCCTTGAAGCCGGTGGTAAAACGGAGGATTTCTTATATGAGGATTCTTTGGAAATGAAATTCAAAGAGAACTATAAAAAATATAAAGAGCAAAAGTCTCTACTTAATGAAAATATAGAAAAAGAACGCAACGAGAATTTAAAAAAACGTTGGGCGTTAATCGAAGAATTAAAAGAATTGGTGAATAGTAAAGAGTCGGTAAATAAGACATTTAGCGAGTTTAAAGAAATTCAACAACGTTGGCGTTTAATTGGAATGGTTCCTCAACAAGAAACCAAAAATATATGGGAAAGCTATCATCATAATGTTAGTAAATTCTATGATTTTGTAAAAATAAACAACGATTTACGCGATTTAGATTTAAAACGAAATTTAGAAGCGAAAATTGAAATATGTGAAAAGGCTGAAAATTTAATTTTAGAACAATCTGTTGTAAAGGCATTTGTTGAATTACAAAAATTGCACGAGCAATGGAGAGAAATTGGTCCAGTAATTACAGAAAAGAAAAATGAACTTTGGGAACGTTTCAAAAGTGTAACAACTCAAATAAATAAACGTCACCAAGATTATTTTACAACTATAAAAGAACAAGAAAAAACAAATCTTGATGCAAAAACAGCTATTTGCGAAAAAATAGAAGGATTATTACCAGAATCAGCACTATCGGCTAAAGAATGGTCTGATAGAACGAATGAAATAGTTGAATCACAAAAGGTTTGGAAAACGATAGGTTTTGCTCCAAGAAAGAATAATAATGAGATTTATGGTAGATTCCGTAAAGCTTGTGACGATTTCTTTGGCTTAAAACGTGAATATTTCGAAAAGCAAAAAGGCGAAGAAGATCATAATAAACAAATGCGTATAGACTTATGTATGCAAGCAGAATCACTTCAAGAAAGTACTGAATGGAAAAAGACAACTGCCGAATTTTTAGCATTACAAAATGAATGGAAATCGATAGGTCAAATATCTAAAAAAGAATCTGATAAGCTTTGGAAACGCTTTAGAGCAGCATGTGATGTGTTCTTTAATGCTAAAACAGCGTATTATAAAGATATTGAAAAAGAGCAAGATGAGAATTTAACGAGAAAGAATGATATCATTGCTCGCGTTGAAAGTTTAGTATTATCAACCGATAATGAAGAGAACCTTCAAATTCTTCAAGAAATTCAAAAAGAGTGGACTGAAATAGGGTTTATTCCATTAAATCAAAAAGAAAAGATTCAACTTAATTTCCGTAATGCAATAAACAAAAAGTTCGAAAGTCTTGCTATAGATGATGAGAAGAAAAAGTTCTTAAAGTACTCTGTTAAAATGGGTAACGTGTCGGGAAATAGAAATGCGGATACCAAAATTAGCTTCGAAAGAACTAAATTACACAAGAAAGCTAAAGAACTACAAGACGAAATTTCATTGTTAGAAAATAATATTGGATTTTTCTCAAAATCTAAAAATGCTGAATCAATTATTAACGATCAGAAAAGTAAAATTGAAAAACTTAAGCACGAACTTGTATTACTTCAACAACAAAACAAACTTTTAGACGAAATAGAACGTAATGAAGCTAAATAAAGCTTACGTGCGATGATTTTAAAAAATGTTTATAGGATTTCTTTTTTACTATGCTTACTAAGTGTAGTTTCCTGCAAGTCTGGTTCGAATGGGAAAAATGCTCTTGATTCAACTAGTGATGAATCGTTAGTCGATTCTGGAATGATTAAAAAAGGAGTATTGCAAAAGCTTGATTATGCAATTATAAATCTGAAAAGTAGCGATGATTTTATAAAAAACTTGTCGAAACAAGCGAATCTATACGATGAACAAGAACTAAACAGTGTTAAGAAAATCACAGAATATGAATCGAGTAAAGCCAAAGCTCTAAATGTTGGAGCTTATGGTGCCGATTTAAATTATATTATTCACTTCAATCAAATCCCCGTATCATTTAAGTATTTACTTTGTGCTAAGCAATT
>Ga0302288_1001374_pt1 | contig 15944 bp, 13 predicted proteins | sample III_Fen_N1_1_FD_194549 | JGI IMG/M metagenome (GOLD analysis project Ga0302288, IMG submission 194549) | Peat permafrost microbial communities from Stordalen Mire near Abisko, Sweden - III_Fen_N1_1 | ecosystem: Environmental > Terrestrial > Soil > Wetlands > Permafrost | place: Sweden: Abisko...
AAGCTCTATCATAATTGATAAAAGCAGAATCTTTTTTCTCCAGTTTATAGTAAATATCGGCAATTTGTGCATAAAAATCGCTTTTAAAACTTGCTTGTTCTGTCGGGATAAATGGTAATCCCGTTTGATACGTTAGTAATGAACCGTTATAATCTGCTAACTGGAACTGTGCTATTCCGTGATAAAAATACCAAACCGGAAGTTTCGGTAAATTCTCAATGGCACGACGGGTAACTGTCAGTAATTGATTGTAATTTTTATCATTTACATAAAACTGAATTAAGCGTAACCATGTTTGATCATTTTTAGGATTGATATTTATCATGGTTTCCAATTCTGAAAGTGCCTCTGCATCTCGTTTTTGGTATTCAAGAAAAAGGGCATAATATCCATGAACCTGTTCTTCTAACGGATAACGATCGACCAATAATTTGAACAGACTTTCGGTTTCTACAAATTTTGTTGAATCCTTTACCAGTTTCTCAACGTATTTTCCCAGCACCTGAACCTTGGTGTCAACATCCAATTGTTCGCTTTTCAATGCACTCACAATAGACTCCATGGCTTTATCAGGCTTATCCACAGAATTATAATACTCCGACAAAGATACATAAACAAAAGCATTTTGCGGATCATCTTTCAGCACCTGTTGGTAAATTTCAAATGCCTTTTCAGGCATTTTTTGTTCCATAAAAATATCACCGCGAAAAACCTTATAACGGCTTTCTGTTGGATATTTATTGACTAATTTGTCTATCTCAGCAATACCTTTCTTTGGCTTATTGGAAACAATGTATAAGCTGAATTTCTCAAAAGAAATTGATTGGTCAATTCCTACCAAATTTTCCAGTTTGTCAAATGCGGCAATGGCTTTATCATATTCCTTTGTTTGCTTGTAAAAAGTGGCAAGCATATTATACACTTCTTCTTTATTCGGATATTTCTTTTGAAGCTCGGTAGTAACATTAATGGCTTTTTTCCAATCTTTAAGCTTGGAATACAACGAAATGAGTTGCGTATTATACCACCAGTTTCCGGGATCTGCTTTTACTGCCTTTTCGAGACAACGAACAGCTTCGTCATTCAATCCAATAGAAGCATACAACACCCCGACTTCTGATAGTGCACCTCCGTCGAGCGAATCAAGGGCAAGACACAGACGGAAAGTTTCGAGAGCTTCATCATATTTCTGGTTGTCTTTCAATCTAATTCCTTCGTAGAAATAATAATCGAACTGACGCTGTTCTGCATCTGAAAGTTGCCTTACTGGTTTGGTTTGCTGAACTAATGGTTTAGTTGCATTGCCGTAAGAAGAAAATAACAAAAGAAGAAAAAACTGAAAATATACTTTGCGCATAAACTTTTTTTAGTTGATAAATCAACATTAAATTCTCATTTACTGTTAACTGATAACTGTCAATTGATAATAGATTAATGCTTTCCGGTGTGACCAAAACCACCTGCACCACGGTCAGTTTCGCCAAGTTCGGTTACTTCTGTCCACTCGGCTTGTGCATGGGCAACTATCACCATTTGGCAAATACGTTCGCCATCGTTTATTACAAAATCTTCAGCCGACAAATTGACCAAAATGATACAAATTTCACCTCTATAATCCGCATCGATAGTTCCAGGCGAGTTCAACACCGTTATTCCTTTTTTGATAGCCAACCCGCTACGTGGACGAATTTGTGCTTCGTAACCGGCAGGCAATTCAATAAACAATCCGGTAGGAATCAATTTCCGTTCCAAAGATTTTAGCACAACAGGTTCGTCGATATTAGCACGTAAATCCATACCGGCAGAGAGCGGGGTGGCATATTCGGGAAGAGAGTGTTTCGAGCGGTTTACAATGTTGATTTTCATCTATTTATTGTTGAGTATTTTGTTTATAATTGATTTTATTCCAAATTGCGAATTTCAAATTGTGAATTATTTTTTGGATTAACTACAAAAATACGATTTTTATCGATAAACCTGTTTAGAAAACACTGAAAAATATGTTTTTTTCAGAAAGCATATCTGTTTTATTGTTCCTTGGGTAGGTTCTGAGAATTAAAAAAATACCCGTTAATATAAAAAAGGAATTAGTTTCTTGCTGGATTTGCAATAAGCAGCGTAGTCGGCATACTTTTGGAAAAGAATTTTTTCTTCAATACTGATTTTATAAATCAACACAACAGCAACAGCACCAAAAACAAGCAACCTAATTGCCTTAAAATCATTCACAAGCAAAGCAAAAAGAAATATCAAAACGGCTGAATACATTGGATGACGAATGAAACGATATGGCCCGCTTGTGACCAAGGTTGCATTTTCGCGGGCATCAGGCAAAACAGAAAGTGTATAGCGATTCATGCTGATTATTGCCCAACATCCTAACACTATCGAGCCTAAAAGAAATACTGCGACTCCGATATTTTGAGGAATTACTCTTCCTGAGATAAGAAAAAACAAGATTCCGCTAAATTGCAGTATCACCAATAAAAAATGAAGTTTTCTAATTTTCATACTTCTTTTGTTCCAAAAATTTATTAATTCCGATTAGTAGAGATTATATATCCAAACATTTTTCGTTCTATTTTGTTCCAATCGAAAACTAACAGAATTAAACTTCTCATAAAAAACAAATTTCAAAAGTAATGATTCAACTAAATCAACCACTGACAATTAAATCTGTTACCTTCAAAAATCGTATCGGGTTGCCGCCCATGTGCCAGTATTCTGCTATTGACGGGTTCGCAAACGACTGGCATTTTGTTCATTACGGAACCAGAGCAATTGGTGGAGCTGGTTTAATCATTTTGGAAGCTACCGCAATTACACCCGAAGGACGAATTACTCCTTCTGATTTGGGGATTTGGAATGATGGACAAATAGCCGAATTAAAAAAAATAGCTGATTTTATTCATAACCAAGGTGCTGTAGCTGGAATTCAGATTGCCCATGCAGGAAGAAAAGCATCGCACGATTCGCCTGATAAAGGTGGAAAACAACTGGCAGTAAATAATGGTGGCTGGCGAACGGTTGCACCATCGGAAATTCCTTTTGATTTGTCAGGAATTCCACCGTTAGCTCTTGATAAAAAGGGAATTGACGATGTGGTTAATCTGTTTAAAAATGCAGCACAACGGGCAAAAAAAGCCGGTTTCAAAGTGTTGGAAATTCATGCGGCACATGGTTATCTGATTCATGAGTTTTTGTCACCATTGAGCAATCATCGCACGGATGAATATGGAGGAAGTTTCGATAATCGAATTCGTCTGATAACAGAAATTGTTGAAGCTGTTCAAACCGTTTGGCCTGCTGATTTGCCTTTGCTGGTTCGTCTTTCGGCAACCGATTGGGCAGAAGGCGGCTGGAATCCTGAAGAAACGGTGGAACTTTGCAAAATACTGAAAGAAATGGGCGTTGATTTAATTGATTGTTCTTCCGGTGGAAATATTGCCACAGCCCGAATGCAAATTGCTCCGGGATATCAGGTTCAATTTTCAGAAGCCATACGCAAAATAGGCATTAAAACTGCTACGGTAGGCTTAATCACTACAGCAGAACAAATCATTGAAATTCTGGCAAACGAAAAAGCCGACATGGTTCTACTCGGACGGGAATTATTGCGCAATCCCTATTTCCCATTGAAAGCTGTAAACGATATTAACTGGCCTGTTCAATATATAAGGGGAAAATAAATTCATCAAAGAAAAAATATCCTATTTATAAATCGCATTCAAAATATTCGCCAACTCAATTCCACCACGATAAAGCATTTCGTCCACTTTATCGGCAAAGTAATAAACATAATGATAATTATTTGTATCGGAAGTGTCATAGGCATAAATCATATTCCGAACGGCATAGGTAGCCATTATGGACTGTAAAATATCATACTTTTTAAATTCAGCTTTACGTGGTTCAAACTTATCTTGCAGATATTGGCTGTATTCAGAATAAGACATCTTCTGACTTTCAATCAATGAGCCATCCCATACTGCATGAAGGTTGGTTTTTCGTCCAAACCAGTTAAAGTCAATTTTGTTACCACCTTTATCATCTTTCCGTCCCATGTGAAGCGGCTGATGCAAATCTCCCACAAAATGAACCATAAATTTCAACGCTTCGGCATCTTTTCGGTCAACTCTCAGCCTTCTGGTTAACGAATCAAGTGCAAAAAACAAATGTTCTCCTTCGGCTGCGGGGTTATTAAGAAGTTTTTTTATATCTGCAGAAGTTATGTTATCGTCCAAATCCTGGTAATGCCATTGATAACTGTAAGCATATTTTTCATCACTACGCACTTCATCAGCCCAGGTAGCTTCATAAACAATGCCTCGTTTTCCAAGTATTTTATCTACTTGTGAACGAGCTTTATCCGTAAGATTGTTATAAGCAATATCGGCAATGATGCGGTGTCCAACGGCATCGTAGGCAGAAACTGAAATAGTAAATACCAAAAGACAAAGCGTAAAAAATTGTTTCCTGATTCTCATTTTTAATATTTATTTTAAAATTATCCAATAATGACGTCAAAGTTAGTATATTTATTCAAAAATAAAATAAAAATTTATGTACCATTAAATCTCCCGTCATTGTAAAGCAAAATGTTTTGCAACTAATCTTCTATAGTATGTATCCTAAAAATTTAATATCTTTGCACACCAAATTAACTGACAACTTGTTCATTGCTAATTCATCACAGAAATGCTTCCCATTCAGGATGATTACCATTTGTATCTCAAACTAGAAAAGAACCTGTCGCACAACACGATAGAAGCTTATGAACGTGATTTGCAGAAGCTGAACGGGTATCTGGAAGATGCACATGTTGCTCCCGAAAAAGCCACCACTGAGATTTTACGTGATTTTATTATTGAAATTAGTGCGTTGGGAATTCATCCCCGTTCGCAAGCGCGCATTTTGTCGAGCATTAAATCGTTTTATCATTTTCTGATTTACCGGAATATCCTGGATAATGACCCCACTGAATTGCTCGAAAGTCCGAAAATAGGACTTCGCCTGCCGGAAGTTCTGTCACTAAAAGAAATTGATAGTATTATTGCAGCCATCGACCTCTCGAAACCCGAAGGACAACGCAACAAAGCCATTATTGAAATGCTTTACGGATCGGGCTTGCGTGTTTCGGAACTCATTAACCTCCAACTCTCAAAATTATATATCGACGAAAGTTATATGCTGATTGAAGGAAAAGGAAGCAAACAACGTCTTGTGCCCATGTCGCCTCAAGCCATTAAACAAATTCAGTTGTGGAAAATTGACCGCAACTTACTGGACATAAAAAAAGGAAATGAAGATAGCGTGTTTCTCAACCGCCGCGGTTCAAAGCTTACCCGCGACATGATTTTCAAAATAGTAAAAGAGTTGGCTCTGCTGGCCGGCATCCGAAAAAATGTAAGTCCGCATACATTCAGGCATTCATTTGCCACACATCTGCTTGAGCACGGTGCTAATTTACGAGCCATTCAGCAGTTGCTCGGACATGAATCCATCACTACTACAGAACTTTATACGCATATTGATGTACATTATCTAAGAAAAATAGTGCAGGATTGTCATCCGTTTTATAAAAACGAAAAATATTGCGAGAAATTGCGAGATTCTTCTTGAATCTCGCAATTTCTGTTTATATTTGCACAAAATTTTTGATTATGATAGAACAGATACCAAAATTCTCAAAAGAAGAGATTTTAGAGAATTTAAAGTTATATCTTGATATATACTCTTCTGACTTGTTGAAATCAATAAACAATGAATATCTTTATTGGGACAAAGTAAAGTATAAAAGTAAAAAATATAAGCCGGAAGAATTTTGGGGGGCAGTAAAATTCAGCAGGCTTTCAAAGCGGTTATTGGTTCCTTTCGGAACGTACAATTTTTATTATGTAATAACAGATTATATTCAGAAATCATTGCATCTGTTTGATTTAAATATCGGTGGAAATTTAGGAAGTAATATTGGAATTGGAGATACTGATAAAGAAAAATTTCTGATTAGTTCGATTATGGAAGAGGCCATATCGAGCAGTCAAATGGAAGGTGCAGCAACGACCAGAAAAAAAGCAAAAGAAATGCTTCAAAAAGAATTGAAGCCAACTAATAAGTCCGATCAAATGATATTGAATAATTACATAACTATTCAACATATTATTCAACATAAAAACGAAAATTTAACTCCTGAAAATCTTTTATATATCCATAGTTTGATTTCAAAAAACACATTAGATAAATTTGAGGAGGAAGGAACATTCAGAACTAATAATGATATTTATGTCGTAAATCATTCCACAAGTGAGCTAGTTCATCAACCACCAGGATTTGAGGAAATTCCTTTACTTCTAAAGGATTTGTGTGCGTTCTTTAATGAAGATACAGATGATTTTATACATCCTATTATCAAAGGAATTATTATTCATTTTATGATAGCATGGATTCATCCATTTAGTGATGGGAATGGAAGAACTGCCCGTACATTATTTTATTGGTATATGTTGAAACGAGGCTATTGGTTAACAGAATATCTTTCGATTTCAAGAATTATTAAAGATACAAAGAACCAATACGAAAAGGCTTATTTATATACTGAAAACGACGAAAATGATTTAACCTATTTCGTTACATATCATATTAAAACAATGGAAAAAGCTTTCGAAGCTTTAAAAGATTATATTACCAGAAAGCAAAAAGAAGTAATTCAGTCGGCAAAATTTTTGAAAATACCAAATATCAATGAACGTCAAGCGCAGATTATTAAACTGTTACACGAAGACTCTAATCGGGTATTGAATGCGAGAGAAATTGAAAATAGGTTTAATACTTCCAATTTTACGGCTCGTCGCGATTTGAAAGGATTAGTAGAATTAGGTTTTATTGAAATTATTCAGGTAAATAAAATTAAACAAAGCTTTATAAAATCTTCTCGTTTTGAAGACATTCTAAAGAAATTCAAATTATAGAAATTGCGAGATTCTTCTTGAATCTCGCAATTTCTATAATTTAAACCTCATATAAAATTAAACAAATTGATATCAGGAATTCACAAAATCAGCATCTTTATTCTGTTGTTAATAAGCATTCTGCCAGTAACCAATGTCTCTGCACAAGAAACCATGGTGGTTGGACAAGTGCTGAACAAAATTGATCAAAGTCCGATAGAGCAAGTAAATATCTCTTTTAAAAATACCAATATCGTTGTTCAATCCAACAACGAAGGCTATTTTCTTATTAAAACAGCCGGAAACGAAACCACTCTGGTATTTTCATGCATAGGTTTTAAGCGACAGGAAGTCAAAATTAAACGCGGACAAAGTGTTGGTATGGATGTGCAATTGGAGGAAGATAATACCTTATTACAGGAAGTTTTTGTGATTCCGGGAGCTAATCCGGCAATGGATTTGATGAAAAAAGTCAGGTTACAACGGAAACAAAATGACCTGAACCACAAAACCGGGTTCAATGCAAAAAGCACTGAGCAAAATCTGGTGCTGTTGAGTAAAATAAATCAACGGGCAATAAGCAAGCGGGTTTTCGATCAACTGAAGACGGGTGATATTTCAACCACCGATTCTTCGTTAGTAATACCGGTGTATATGGCTGAAAACAAGTACAAACTGACTGATAAACAAAAAAAGGAGCTTTCAAAAAATATATTTTCTTCGCCCGAAAATGGGGAAAAAATACTAGAAAAACTGGTCGGAGAAATGTCCACCGAATTGAACTTTTACGATAATACAGTTACGGTTTTCGGGAAAAGCATGGTAAGTCCGTTGGCAAGTGTCGGTAATGCTTACTACGATTATTACCTGGCCGACAGTACTCGTTGTGGATACGAAAAACAATACGAAATTCATTTCCGAACTAAAAATGTAAAAAATCTTGCTTTTAATGGAAAGTTTTGGATTGATTCCGCCTCATTGGCTTTAACTAAAATTGAAGCAGAATTACCTTATCAGGCAAATATTAACTTCATTCACAACCTTCGTATCTCAGAAAATTTTGTTCGACAACTCAATAATTATTGGGCTCGAATGTCGGAAAAAGTAACCCTGAATATGAATTATGAATTGATGGCCGACAGCCTTCACTCAAAACCTGAAATTTTCGTAAAACGCAGTGCTGCTTATCAATACAATGATTCCATTTTTAATCAAACCAATAATTTTGCCCAAAGTGAATACACACAAGAATCGCTCGACGAAAAGTTGAAAGATTTGAATAATACACCTTTACTGCGAACAGCTAAATGGATAGCTGATGCCATTTTTACTGGTTATATGCAGGTAGGGAAAATTGATATTGGAAAAGTGCAACAAATTGTCCGTATAACAGACATTGAGGGTTTTCGCTTGAATTTACCATTAAGAACCAATGAAAAATTATGGAAAAATATTTCACTTGGAGGTTCACTTGGCTACGGATTTAAGAACGAAGCGATTAAATACTCGGGGTTAGCACAATTCAAAATTCCGGGCAATGGAAGAAAGATGTTAAGCCTGAATTATACTAACGATTACCGTCGGATAGATTATAATTACAACGATTTTTTATATCGTGAGAACCCCTTAATTACTGGAGATGAAGATATTTCAAGTATTGTATCTACCAGTAGATTGGTCGGAAAAATGAGTGAACGAAAAGAATTTGGAATTTCGTTTGCAAACGATTGGAACTCAAATATAGAAAGCAGTATTAGCCTACGTTTCAATACTTTACTAGCTAATTCCGCCATGCCAATGCTACTGAACGGAACACAATTTGCCTCTTTTTTACAACAACAATCAGCCACATTTATTACTCGTTTCTCATTTAATGAGAAGAAAATAGATGACCACACTCAGCGAATTTACATAGACAACAATAAACCTGTAATATATGGAATATTTGAAGTTGGGAAATATAATTTGGGTAATAAATCGGGGAACTACGGAAAGTTACTGGCCAAAATGAAGCATATCGTAAGGTTTGATCTTGGCGAATTATATTACATTGCCGAAATGGGTTTTGTACTTGGACGTTTGCCTTATCCATTACTCGAAATACCTGAGGGTGGCGACTCGGGCGGCTATGGTATTTATCAGTTTAATTTGATGAATGATTTGGAATACGCTACGGATAAATATGTAGATCTACATAGCGACTTTACCCTTAATGGGTTGATTATGAATCAAATTCCAATCATTAAAAATTTAAATTTGCGTGAGATTTGCTCGTTTAATATTGCTTATGGAGGATTGAGTAATTCACATAAAGCAATTCTGGATTACCCAGGTTATACAAATCCGCTATCAAAACCTTATATGGAAGTTGGTGTCGGGCTATCGAATATCTTACATATTTTTACATTGCAATCAATATGGCGATTGACAGATTTAAACCATAAGGGTGCAGTTCCTTGGGGACTAAGAGGTTGTTTGCGATTGAGTTTTTAATATCTTTGTGTGACATTATATTCTGATTGTCTTAGTGATTAAACTTTTAATAAAAAATTCTATCTTTGTCAGTCAATTACGAGATTTACTTTAAAACGCATAAAAAACTACAATATGGAAACTACCAACCTTCAAGTTGCCATTATCGGGGCTGGAAACATGGGTGGGGCAATTGCCCGTGGACTTTCAAAAGGAAAGTTGATTCAATCGAAAAACATTCGGGTAAGCGATATTTCGCAAACCAATCTGGATGCTATCAAGGCTTTTGCTCCTGAAATTACGGTAAGCACTTCCAACCGTGATATAATTAAGGATGCCGATATCATTCTATTAGCCGTAAAACCATGGTTGGTAGAACTCATTTCGGAAGAAATTGAAAACAAAGTTGATTTCAAAAAACAAATTATTGTTTCCATTGCCGCAGGAGTTGATTTTGACCAAATTACCAAACTCTTCAATACCGATGGCACTTTTTTCCGTGTAATTCCCAATACAGGAATCGATGTTTTGCAAAGCGTTTCCACCATTTCGTCATTCAATGCTTCGAAAGAACAAGAAGCATTGGTTGTATCAATATTTGCTGAATTAGGCAAAGCGTTTCTTGTCCCTGAAAAACAACTGAATGCCTTTATGTCCTTGTCTTCTTGCGGAATAGCTTATGTATTCCGATATATCAGAGCAGCCACCGAAGGCGGTGTGGAAATGGGCATTTATCCTAATGTGGCCAAAGAAGTGGTGATTCAAACGTTGCGTGGTGCCATTGATTTATTGGAAGCCAACAACTCACATCCCGAAATGGAAATTGACAAAGTAACTACTCCCGGAGGAATTACAATTAAAGGTCTGAACGAAATGGAAGCAAATGGATTCACCAATGCAGTGATTAAGGGATTAAAGGCTTCGCATATTAAATAATTATTTGGCTAAAGCCAATTTGTTTTTAATGAATATTTTCAAATACATACTATGAACACACAAATTAAACAAATTGCCGAACGGTTGCGCGGACTGCGGGATGCGCTTGACCTGACTATCGCTCAGGCTGCCGAAAAATGCGGTATCACAGAAACAGATTACGCCCGCTACGAATCCGGTGCAAGTGATATTCCAATGAGTTTTATATGCGAAGTAGCACAGACTTTTGGAGTTGAAACCTCAGCACTGATTTCCGGTACCGATCCTCATTCTCTGGCTTATTTTGTAACCCGCAAAGGAACAGGAACAAGTGTAGAACGCACCAAATGCTATAAATATCAGTCGTTAGCACATGGTTTTCGTGGTGCAAAAGCCGAACCTTTTGAAGTAACTGTTGAACCCTGCCAGCAAAATCTACACTTGAATACCCACTCCGGACAAGAATTCAATCTGATCCTTGAAGGAACTATGCAATTACACATTGCCGGCAATGAGTTAGTGCTTAATGAAGGTGACAGTGTTTACTTTGATGCCACCAAACCTCATGGCATGATAGCTTTGAATGGGAAAACGGTAAAATTTTTAGCGATAATAATTTAAAAAATAAACCACTAAGACACCAAGCACTTAAAGAACCACTAAGATTTTTTTTGAAACTTAGTGTTTTAGGGCTAAAATCATACTTCTATGTTAGAAAAGTTTCTTAAACAAACCGAATTCAAAGACTTTGAAGATTTCAAAGCAAATTACAAGCTCAACGTTCCTGAAAATTTCAACTTTGCTTACGACGTAGTTGACGCATGGGCAGCCAAAGAACCAAACAAAAAAGCTTTGTTGTGGACAAACGATCAGGGCGAATGCCGTGAATTTACATTTGGAGAAATAAAACATTACTCCGACCAAACAGCATCCTATTTTCAACGTCTTGGAATCAAAAAAGGCGATATTGTGATGGCAATTCTCAAACGTAGGTACGAATTTTGGTTCACCATTATTGCCTTACATAAAATCGGTGCAATTATCATTCCAGCCACACATTTATTGACAAAAAAAGATTTGATTTATCGGAATAATGCCGCTGATATAAAAGCAATTATTGCTGTGGGTGAAGAACCGATAATCAGTCACATAAATGATTCAATGCCCGAATCACCAACAGTGAAATTGCTTATTTCTGTAGGAAAAATCGTACCCGAAGGATGGCACGATTTCCACAAAGGAATTGAGGTCGCTGCTCCGTTTACTCCTATTGCCAACGTAAACAAAAATGATGATCCGCTCATTATAAGCTTTACTTCGGGTACAACCGGTAACCCCAAAATGGTGTTACTGGATTGCGTTTACCCGCTGGCACACATTGTCACAGCAAAATACTGGCACAATCTGCATGAAGAAAGTATTCATCTCACCATTGCCGACACAGGTTGGCTGAAAGCCGTTTGGGGAAAATTGTATGGTCAATGGATAGTGGGTGCTTGTGTTTTTGTGTACGATCACGAAAAATTTACACCGGCTGCCATGCTAGAAATGATTCAGAAATACCGCATTACATCTCTTTGCGCACCCCCCACTATTTTCCGCTTCCTAATTCGTGAAGATCTTACGCATTACGATCTTTCGTCGCTTGAATATTGTACCATTGCCGGCGAAGCGTTGAATCCCGCTGTTTATGAACAATTTTTAAAGCTTACAGGTATAAAACTCAAAGAAGGTTACGGACAAAGTGAAACTACACTTTCGTTACTGACCGCACCTTGGGTAGAGCCAAAACCGGGATCAATGGGACTAATCAATCCTCATTACGATGTAGATTTACTGACACCCGAGGGTCGTCAGGCTGAAGTGGGCGAACAGGGTCAAATTGTAATTCGCACTGACAAAAGTTATCCGGTTGGCTTGTTTAAAGGATATTACCGCAATGCCGAGCTAACCAACGAAGCGTGGCACGATAACATATATTACACCGGTGACGTGGCGTGGCGCGACGAAGATGGTTATTTCTGGTTCGTGGGACGTGCTGATGATGTAATTAAAAGTTCAGGCTATCGTATAGGTCCATTCGAAGTTGAAAGTGCTTTGATGACACATCCCGCTGTAGTGGAATGCGCTGTTACCGGAGTTCCAGACGAAATTCGCGGGCAATTGGTAAAAGCCACCATTATTCTTTCAAAAGAATACAAAGATAAAGCCGGAGAAGAATTAGTAAAAGAGATTCAGGAACACGTGAAAACAGTTACCGCTCCTTATAAATATCCGCGAATAATTGAATTTGTGGAAAGTTTACCAAAAACAATTAGCGGTAAGATCCGCAGGACTGAAATTCGGGAAAAAGACAATAAATAAAAGCCCCCTAAATCCCCCAAAGGGGGACTTAAAAACTTGAATGATTCTAATTTACAACAAAGCTAACTTCTCTTATTCCCCCTTTAAGGGGTTAGGGAGCTAAAATAAAACAATGAACATAATAAACTTATCGGAAAATAATTCCATTCTCAATCATTATATCAAAGAAATTCGCTCGGTAGAAATTCAAAAAGACTCGATGCGTTTTCGACGGAATATGGAACGGATTGGCGAGATTATGGCTTACGAAATTAGTAAAACCATGCATTACAGTACCGAAGATGTACAAACTCCACTTGGTATTGCTCCTACTGAAGTTATTGATGAAAACATTGTGATTTCGACTATTTTACGAGCCGGATTACCTTTTCATACGGGCTTTCTAAGTTATTTCGACAGAGCTGAAAATGCCTTTGTGTCGGCTTACCGCAAATATAAAGATGCGTTGAAATTTGATATTTTTATTGAGTACATTGCTTCGCCAAATCTGGATGGAAAGACACTTATTATTACCGACCCCATGTTAGCCACAGGAAGCTCCATGGAACTGGCTTATGGCGCCTTACTGACTAAAGGCAAACCAGCTCAAATACATATTGCTACTGTCATTGCCAGTCAGGCAGCCATAGATTATGTTGCCAACCATTTTCCTGAATCGACAACCACCGTTTGGGCTGCTGCCATTGATCCTGAACTCAATGCTCACTCGTATATCATCCCCGGACTGGGAGATGCGGGTGATTTGGCTTTTGGAGAAAAGTTGTAAAAAAACCCAACCCCTAAGAGGGAATAAGAAAAAGACCTTCGAGCAAATAATGTTCGAAGGTCTTTTCTTTAAATCTATTTATCTCCCTTTATGGGATAGGGGTAGTCACCTTATTTTTTGTAATATGTCAATGCTTCAGGCAAGTATTCCTTCATTTTTGCAATACGGGTGGCATCCGAAGGGTGCGTACTCAGAAATTCCGGGGCTGCACTACCGTTTGCGGCCATACGTTCCCAAAATGGAATTGCCTGATTTGGATCGTAACCTGCCATAGCCAGAAAAATTAAACCTAAATGATCGGCTTCCAATTCATGTTTGCGCGAGTAGGGTAATAAAACTCCATATTGAGCACCAAGTCCGTACAAAGTACTAACACTGGTCTTTGTGAGAGCAGATTTATTTGCAAATAAAGCATCAGTAATACTTGCACCATATTGAACTATCATTTGCTGGCTCAATCGTTCATTGCTGTGTTTGGCAACAGCATGGGCAATTTCGTGTCCCAAAACAACTGCTAAACCTGCTTCGTTTTTAGTGATGGGTAAAATACCTTCGTAAACAACCACTTTTCCACCAGGCATGCAAAATGCATTTTGGGTAGTGTCTTTCACCAAATTAAATTCCCATGCATAGTTAGCAACTTCGGTCGCCATTCCATTTGCTTTGAGGTAGGTTTCAACTGCTGCAGCTATTTTAGCTCCAACTTTTTTAACCAAAGCGGATTGGGTTTTATTGGTCGATGCCGGAACAGAATCGATAAACTGTTTGTAGCTTTGAAAACTGGATGACAACACTTCCGAATCGGGAACAAGTAACAATTGTTTACGACCTGTAAGTAAAACTGTTGAACAAGAGACTAATATACTGGTTAAAAGAACGAAAGAAATTATTTTTTTCATAAACCAAAATTTTTTATAGGTGAATTTACAGATTCTAACTGTAAACATTTATCTTTGCAAAGATAATCATTCGTTTTCAATTTTTGAATAAATAAATTTGTTTTTTGCATTCTACAAAATTGACTTTGTCTAAAAAAATATGGAGCTATTTAAAATCTTTCGCCATTACTGGAAATCAATTATTGTAATTGGCTGTATTCTATACTTATCTTTTGCTCCCCCTTCCACCTTTCAGGGAATCCCAACTTTCAATTTTGAAGACAAACTCGTCCACTTGCTAATGTATGCCAGTTTGACTATTGTGTTAATCTTTGACCATTACAGAACCGTCAAAGAATTAAACGTCAATAAGATTGCATTTATCTTAATTTGCCTCGTTTTCCCAACTTTATTTGGTGGAGTTATTGAAATTATTCAACCTTTATTATTTTTCCCTCGCTCTGCAAGTTGGTTGGATTGGCTAGCTGATATTCTTGGAGTTCTGATTGGTTGGCAGACGATGAAATTGATTTATAAAAATTTAAAAATCTGACATTTATAACTTTCAATGAGTGACGAAACTCTGAAATATAAAATCGGTATCACACTGATTAAAGGCATTGGTTGCAATCTAGCTAAAAACTTGATTGCATACATTGGCAGCGCCGAAGGCGTTTTCAGAGAAAAGCAGCAAAATTTGGCTAAAATTCCCGGAATAGGCGAAATGCTTTCCAAGGAAATTGTATCACAAAATGTGTTAGCCCGAGCCGAACAGGAAATTGAGTTTATCGAAAAAAACAAGATTCAAACTTCGTACTTTGCCGATAGGGATTATCCATACCGACTCAAAGAATGCCCAGATGCTCCTATAATGCTTTACCAAAAAGGATATTGCGATTTGAACAACGGTAAATTTGTTGGAATAGTAGGTACTCGCAATGCCACAGAAACAGGCAAAGAAAATTGCAAAAAACTGATTGCCGATTTAGCCTCAACACAACAAAACATAATCATTGTCAGCGGATTAGCTTACGGGGTTGATATTTGTGCACACAAAGCAGCTGTAGATGTCGGGCTTCCCACTATTGGTATTTTAGGACATGGACTGGATCGTATTTATCCGGCGGCACATCGCCCGACTGCGGTAAAAATGATGCAAAAAGGTGCTTTACTTACCGAATACCTGAGCCAAACAAATCCCGACCGGCCCAACTTTGTACAACGAAACCGCATCATTGCCGGACTTTGTGATGCACTTCTAGTTGTAGAATCGGCTGCACGTGGAGGTGCACTCATCACTGCCGAAATTGCCAACGATTACAATCGCGATGTATTTGCATTTCCGGGACGAGTTACCGACGAATGGTCGGCAGGGTGCAACTCATTAATAAAGAGCAACAAAGCTTCGCTTATAGAATCATCCGACGATGTGTTGCGGTTTATGAACTGGGAAAAACAGGATTCAGGAACTGTTCCTATCGTTCAAACTACACTTTTTCTCGATCTTTCAGAAGAAGAACAACAAATTGTAAGCACGTTACGAAAACAACCGGAAGGTATTCAACTAAACGAAATAGCTATCAAATTGGAAAAACCCATCAG